>OLHG01000519.1_pt1 | contig 27287 bp, 29 predicted proteins | sample 1605971 | NCBI WGS metagenome assembly OLHG01 (sample SAMN03283289) | human gut metagenome | biome: human-associated habitat; material: feces | host: Homo sapiens | place: Peru | collected 2012 | reverse complement strand
TGACATGGAACCATTATTTAAAATTATTACCATTAAAAGACATTAATGAAATTAATTATTATATTAATATTGTTATAAGAGACAATCTATCTTATAGAAAACTTGCAGAAAGAATAAAGAGTAATGAATATGGTAGGTTACCACTAGAGACAAAAATTAAATTAAAAGAAAGTAAAGGAGTAAAAGAAAAAGAAATGGTGCCTAGTACAATAGTTATACCATCTAATAAATTAAAAGAAGAAATAACAGAAAAGGTATTAGAAAATTTAATAATAGATAATATTAGCTTTGTAATGGAACAACTTGGAGAAGGCTACTGTTTTATTAAAAATCAATATAAGATAAATATTGGTAATAATAAAAATTATATAGATATACTTTTATTTAACTATAAGTTTAATAATTTTGTAGTCATAGAAATAAAAGCGAGAGAATTTAGAAAAGAAGATGTAGGACAAATACTCTTGTACATGAACTATATAGATAAGGAAGTAAAAAGTATAACTCAAAATAAAACTATGGGAATAATAATTACAAAAGAAGTAGATAAGTTTGTAGTTAGATATGTTAATCATGATAACATTGCTATTTCAAGTATTATTTTAACAGGAGAAGTTAAGTAGTTATGGAAAAATTAGATTATAAAAAAATAAACGAATTTAGAACTTTAATTGGAAAAGTAGAAAATAGAACTTTAGATGATGAACAAGTAAATTCTATTGTAACAGGTGACAATTCTACTTTAGTAATTGCAGGTGCTGGAAGTGGTAAAACTACTACTATAGTAGGTAAAATAAAATATTTAATTTGTAAAGAACATGTTTCTCCAAATAAGGTACTAGTGCTTTCATTTACTAATTTATCTGCTAAAGAAATGAAAGAAAGAATAGAAAAAGAAATAAATGCTAGTATATATGTTTCTACCTTTCATAAGCTTGGCTTAGAAATTATTAAAGAAAGTACTGATTACGAAGTAGAAATTTTTACAGGAGATTTAAGGAGTATAATTATAACTTCTATAAACAAATTAATTAATAATAGTGAGTACTTAATTAAATTAATTAGTTATTTAGTTAATACTTTAAACATTAAAAAGGGAATTAAAGATGAAATATTTAAATATAAAGAAGAAACTATTGTATCTTATTTTCTATATTTAAATAATATTATGTATGAATATACAAGTAATAGTTTTTATCTTATTACATATGACTTATTTATTAAGTGTAAGAAAAACTTTAACTTAGTTAAATTTATTTTATATTTGAAAAGTAATAATATAATTCTAACAAAAGTAAACTATAATTTAGTTTGGAAACTTTTTAATAAAAATAATAATATAATTTATAGTTTATCAGAATACTTCTGTACAGTGATTTCCTTAATTAAAAGTAATGATTTAAGTTTGGAAGAACTAGAGAGAGATAATAAAGATATTATATATTTAATTAAACCAATATATGAAGAATATAATAAATATTTAAAAGATAATAATTTAATAGATTTTAATGATATGATAAATTTAAGTACATATTTAGTTAATACTAACAAATATATTCACAACTATGATTATGTAATAGTAGATGAATTTCAAGATATTTCTAAGTCTAGATATAATCTATTAATAGCTTTAAGAAAACAAAAAGATTATAAACTATTTTGTGTTGGAGATGATTTTCAAAGTATTTATAGATTTAGTGGTAGTGATATCAGTTTAATAACTGAATTTGAAAAGTATTTTGGAAAAACAAAAATAAATAAAATAACTACTACCTATAGATTTCCTAATCTCTTAGCTAAAATAAGTGGCGAATTTATAATGAAGAATAAAAAACAAATAAAAAAAGAAATTAAAGGAATAGATAGTAATATATTTCCACTTGAAATTATAAATAATAGTGAACTTGAGAATAAACTTAAATCACTACCTTACTACAGTACTGTGTATTTTTTAGGTAGATATAGCACTGATATAGATTTAATTAAAGGTAACAAAGAGTTTTTAATAAACTATAGAAATAATAAAATAGAGATTATCTATGGTAAAAGGGTAGATTTAGATATAGAATTCTTAACAATACATAAATCTAAAGGTTTAGAAAGAGACTATACTTTTATTTTAAATAATAAAGAAAGAGGCAAAAGTTTTCCTAGTAAAATAATTAATGATAAGTTTATTAATTCACTTTTAGATAATAGTGATACTTTTCCATTTGCAGAAGAAAGAAGACTTTTTTATGTTGCTATCACTAGAGCAAAAACAAAGTGTTTTCTATTAGAAGAAAAAGAAAATTGTTCAAAGTTTTTAAAGGAACTTTATAGTTTAATTAAAAAATATGATATAATTAAGAAGAAGTAGGTGATAAAGTGGCAATTACAAAAACAGAATTTATAAATTATACTAGATGTAAGAGATATGCTAGTTTAGAAGAAGTTCATAAAGAAAAATTAACTAGTGACATGACTATAGAAGAATACTTAAAAGAAGAAGAAAGTAGTGAATTTAAGGAACTAGTTAATTCAATGTTTGAAGAAACTGAAGACGGAGAAATTGATAAATTAGAAAAAATAGATATTCAACTTAATGCTATGATGCCCTATTACAAGGAAGTTGAACTAACTGCTGGTAAGGAAGTAGAAAGACTTTTTGGTGGAGAAACAATTTATTCAAGTGATACTTATAGACAAGAAAGTTTTGACTTTAGTTTAAATGGAATAAAGTATTTATGCTTTGTAGATATATATAATGAGTCTAATGATGAGATTAATATTATAGAAGTTAAAGCTACTACTAGTAGAAAATATAAAGTACTAGATTTTTCAATTGAAAAAGAGAAATATCCTTTATTTATTAAAACTGATAATTTCTATCATTTAAATAAAGATAGTGGCACTTCTAAAAACTATAGTTTAAAGTTAAATAAACTTCTCAATAGATTTACTGATGAAGGTAAATATGTATTTGATTTATCAGTACAAAGATATTTTATTGAAGGTTATTTAAAAGAAAATAATATAAATAAAAAAGTTAATTACTATTTAGCCGTTCTTAATAATGAGTATGAATATGATGGTACTATGAAAGATGGAAAAAGAGTATTTAATCCTGATATATTTGGTAATACTATTATAGATTTTTATGAAATGAATGATATTACTTTAATGATGCAAAAAACTGTAGATATGGAAAGAATAAATTTAGAAAAATATATATTTGAAGGAGATGCATCACCTTGTAAATTAAGTGCTGCATGCGCACTTAAAAAGAATACTGAATGTAAATTTAAACCTATATGTTTTAAATCTGTTCCTGAAAAAAATGCTAGTTTTAATTATAAAAGATTTGTTAGTTTTAAAGATTTAAATGGTGTTAAATATGATAAATATGATTTAATAAATAATGGTTATTTAAAACTAGGAGATATCCCAGTAGAATGGCTTACTAGTCCAAATCATAAAGTACAGAGAGATTGTTATGATAATGATTATATTCATGTAAATAAAGAAAAAATAAAAGCAGGACTTGAAAGTTTAAGTTATCCAATATATCACTTAGACTTTGAAACTTTACCATGTCCAATACCTAGATTTAAAGGAGAACATCCTTATTATCAAAGTCCATTTGAATTTTCTCTTCATATAGAAACTTCCCCAGGTGTATGTGATAAAGAAAAGGATAACTATGTATTTTTAGCTAAAACACTCGAAGATGAAAGATTCGAAATGGTTAAAGAGTTAGTAGAAAGAATACCAATCCTTGAGACTGGAGGATGCATGCTTGCGCAGAATGTTACATTTGAAAAGGGAAGGCTTAAAGAACTTGCAAATATGTTTCCTATGTATAAAAAAGAACTTTTAGCCATTAGAGAAGCTGGAAGAGACTTACTTGAGATAATTGATAATAATAAAGAACTTTATAAAGAAAAAGGTTTTAGCGAAGAAGAGTGTGAAACAATGAACTATTATAATACTCTTCAAAGTGGTTCATTTTCTATTAAAAAGACATTACCTTTATTTACTGATTTAACTTATAAAGGTATGGAAGTAGGTAATGGTGTAGAAGCACTAGTACAATATGCAAATTATAATAATATGACTACAGAGGAAAGAGAGAGAAAACAGCATGCCCTTGTTGAATATTGTAAACAAGATACATGGGCAATGGTTGAAATATTAAGAGGACTTCGCAAATTAGTAGATTAATGTAAATTTTCTGTAAAAAGATTATAAAAAACTTGTATAAAAATTTATTAAATAGTATATTAGTATTGTAAGGGAGAGTGAAAAAATGATATACCCATCTATTGATAAATTACTAACTATAGTGGACTCTAAGTATAAACTAGTGCATATTGCAGCTAGAAGAGGTAAAGAAATTTTAGAAACTGGTCATTTACAAATGAAACCAAATGAATATGTTTCTAAAAAAGAAATAGGAAGAAGTTTAGAAGAATTAGAGAAGGGATTAATCACATTAAAAGAATAATCTTTTTTTGTTATATTTAATGGAAATTTTAAAGTATAAAAAAATGCCAAGAGGCAGATATAAAATTACTACATCTAGTGGAGAAATTACTCTTTATGAAGATGTAATTATTAAAAATAACTTCCTATTAAAAAAAGAAATTGATTTACCATTTTTGGAAAAAATACTTGATGAAAATACATATTATGAAGCTTATGATTTAAGTTTAAGTTATATTGAAACTAAACTTAGAACTGAAAAGGAAATAAGTGACTACTTAGAGAAAAAAGGTTTTAACTATGATGTAATTAAACATGCAATAAATAAATTAAAAGAAATAGGTTTATTAAATGAAAAAAGTTATATTGAGGCATATACTAATGACAAGGTAAATTTAAGTAGTTATGGTCCTTTTAAGATTAAGAGGGACTTACTTAATCTTGGTCTTAAAGAAGAAAATATTGATAATTATTTATTTACTATTAAAGAAGATGTTTGGAGTGATAAGATAGATAAAGTTATAAAAAAGAAAATGACTTCTTTAAAAGGAAAAAGTTTGTATATGATAAAAAACAAACTAAATATAGATCTTTTTAACCTTGGTTATGACAAAGATTTAATAAGTAGTAAACTTAATTCTTTAGAATATAATGACACCGACAATATGAAAAAAGAAATGTCAAAAGCATATGATAAATATTCAAAAAAATATGAAGGAGAAGCTTTAAAAAAACAAATTAAAAATCATTTATATAAAAAAGGTTTTATAGTTAGTGATATTGACTATGAATAAAAATACTGAAGAATATTCTTCAGTATTTCTTTATTCATAAATCTTGTTATATTTTTTTTCTAAATCACTATCTGTAATCTTCATTTCATATTTTTCTCTTAAAGCTTTTAAAGCCTTTGCAGTAAATGAAGAGTCAGCACTTATTTTTTCGTTAGCAATTTTTTCTATTATACTATCTTTAACTTTATCAAGTTCAGGTTTAGAATCTTCTTTAGTTTTAAATATTATGTGATATCCATAACTAGACTTAACTGGTTCTTTAGTATACTTGTTTACTTCTAGTTTAATAGCTTCTTTTAGGAAGTTCTTATCATAACTACTTCTATCATTAAATGTAGGTAATACTCCACCTTTTTCGCTAGTTCCTTCATCATCACTATACTCTTTTGCTAAAGATTCAAAACTCTCTCCATTATCTAATTTCTTAATAATGTCTTTTGCTAAATTTAAAGCTTTTTCTTCTGCTTTTTTCTTTTCAGCATCTGTCATACTACTAGTAGCATCACTCTTAATTAGAATATGTTTTGCTGTTATATCTCCTGTAACATGATCTTTATAATAATCATTTATTTCTGTTTCAGAAACAATACTTTTAGCATAGTCAGTTGTATATAAGTTTCTTCTATATGATAAACTTAAGAAATCTCTAAATTCTTTTTCAGATGTTACACCAAAATAAGTACTTAAATTAGTAGTGAAATTATCTTTCCATTCATTTTTATATGTTTTAACATATTGTTCAATGTATGCTTTTTCTGAATCAGATGTTTCAGAATACTCTCTCTTTAAAAGTTCCTTATCAATAAGATTTATAACTGTTTCTGTTCCATATTTTTCTTTTAAAGTATTATATAAAACTTCAGCACTAATCCCACCTTCTTTAAAAGTAACTACTGAAGACTTTCCATCCTCAAGTTTACTAGTTGCGCATCCTGTTAATAGAATTAAACTTAAAATACTAACAACAAATATCTTTTTCTTCATAAATAACCTCCAACAATAACTATTCTAGCAAAAAAAACAGCAAATTACAAGTAAGAGCACTCACACTTTTTAATTATTTGCTTATAATAAAAGTGTAAAGATAAAAAGGGGGAATGATTAAGTGAACTCATGTTGTGGAAATAACGGAATTTCTGGAGCAGCATTTGCTTTAGTACTGTTCATTTTATTAGTAATCATACTAGGTGCATTTATCTAGTTTAAGGAGGTGTTATAAATGAACTCATGTTGTAATTCAAATCCATGTGGAAATTCTTATGGAAATAGTTTCTTTATAATCTTAATTCTATTCATCTTACTAGCAATTATATTCGGAGCTTTTGTAGGTTGGTAATAACCTAAAATAAAAGAAGAGTCGTCTCTTCTTTTATTTTACCCTTTTAAAATTTCATACATTTCTTCTACTGTTTTAGTAGGTTTTTCTTTATAATAAGGTATTAAATGCATATGAAAATGTTTTATTTCCTGTGCTTTACCATTATTTTGAACTAGTATTATACTTTCAGGGTTTAATTTTTCTTCTAATACTTTTTTATATTCCTTGGCCTTTGATATTATCTCTTTAAGAACCTCTTCATCAATATCACTTAAATCTACATAGTGTTCTTTAGGTATTATTAAAATATGCCCTGGGCTATTAGGAAAAGCATCCATTATTATTTTTAAAGTATTATCCTCAAAAAGTGAATAGCTACTTACCTCATTATTAATTATTTTACAAAATAAACATTCCATTTTTTACCTCCTCACATGGTTTATTTATTATAATTGATTTTAAATGATTAAAATTCATTTAAATCAAGAATAAACATATTTAATGTATAACTTTTTTCAATAATTCATAGAATAAATATTGACAAGATAGTGTCTTTTATGATATTATCTAGTCATGGAAGCAGAACGCTTCGGGGCACGTTGTATAGCGTGCGGTTAAAGATGGCATCAGTCATCTTTTTCTTTTGGAAAAACCTTAAATCCTTTCCCATTAAAATCTGGAAATCCTACAATTTTATTCTTTATTGTTTCAAATGATGGATTTGTTTTTTTATATTTAACATATTGATGTATAGGATAGGAAAATAAATCTGCTATTTCTAATCCAGCATATGTCGAAGAATGTCCACCATACCATTTCGGATTAAAGTATATGCCTACTATCTTATTTTGCAACTCTTTTGTGGTAATTTTATCTCTTCCTCTTTCAAATATAATTTCTCTGATATGACTTAATAACTTTCTATCATCAACTTTACCACGGGATTCTAGCATTATTATACCTTTTTTATTATTTTTAGTTGCATATATATATCGCTCAATTAAAAAATCAAAAGCATTTTCATAAATATTATTTGTATAACCCTTTTTTATAAAATTTTCTATATCTATGGTTATAGAAATAATTTTGCATTCTACATTTTCTAATATGTTACTTAAATCATTGATGAAACTGGGATAGTTTATAATTTTATCATTAAATGCTTTATCATGTCTTCTTATTTCTCTTGAATGTAAACAGACATATCTTGAATCATTAAAGTGTGTATCATTGTAATAACCATTCTCCCAAAATTTATTTTTAAGTTTCCTAATATCATTACGCATTTTGGAATAATTTCTTTTTTCAAATATACATCCGGTAACTGTAAAAAATTTTTCATCATCAGAAATTGGAATATTATTTGTTATTTTTTTATAAACTACTTGTTGCTTATCAACGCTATTGTTCTCATCAACAAACATTACATAATCAATGTCGTTACCCCAACTTTTAACTTTTTGGGGGTAATCGTACCATGTTTCTTCTCTTTTAACTTCTGTATTCATATTTATCCTTTCTTTTTTACTATTTTTCCCAATTTGGGTGTGAACACCAATATCTCACTTTATATTTAATTTCTCTTATATAACAAACTAACAACTTAATTATATATTAAAAAATATTAATTATCAAGGGAATAAACATATACATTAATTAACAAATAACATAAAATAAAGTGGTGATAATATGAACATAGAAAAATATTTTCCAATGCTTAATAATGAACTTGTATATTTTGATAATGGAGCTACTACATTAAAACCTATAACAGTAATAAATAAAGAAGTGGAGTATTTAAGTACTTATACAGCTAATTCCCACAGGGGTGACTACAATAATAGTTTTAAAGTAGATGATGAAATAGATAATACTAGAAATTTAGTAAAAGAATTTATAAATGCTAAAAGAAAAGATGAAATTATTTTTACAAGTAATGCTACTGATAGTTTGAATTTAATCGTTAATGGGTACTTTAAATACTATTTAAAAGATGGAGATGAGGTAATACTTAACAAGGCAGAACATGCTTCTAATATTTTACCTTGGCTTATGCTTAAAAAAGAAAAAAATATTACTATTAAGTATGCTCATATGAATGAAGATTTTAATCTTACTTTAGAAAATATAAAAAAAGAAGTAACTTCTAAAACGAAAGTTATAGCATTAGCAGAAGTAACTAATGTAATTGGTGATGTAAGAGACATTGAAAGTATTACTAAATATGCTCATTCTAAAGGTATTTTAGTTGTAGTAGATGCATCTCAAAGTGCTCCTCATAAAAAAATAGATGTTACTAAAACAGATGTAGACTTTTTAGCCTTTTCAGCACACAAGATGCTTGGTCCTACTGGTGTTGGAGTTATGTATGCAAAATATGAGCTATTAGAGGAAATGAAGCCAGTTAAATATGGTGGGGGTATGAATGAAATATATAACGAAGAAGGGTTAAAACTAGTGGAAATACCTTATAGATTTGAAGCAGGAACGCCTAATATAAGTGGTATAATTGCATTTAGTGAAGCTATTAAATTTTTAAATAATGTTGGAATGGATAACATAGCATTAAAAGAAAAACATTTAAAAAAATATTTAATAACTGAACTTAAGAAAATACCTTATATCAAAATTTATAATGAAAAAAGTTCTTCTGGTATAGTTCTCATAAATATAGATGGAATTACTTCTGGAGACTTAGGACTTTACTTAAACACTAAAAATATATGTGTTAGAAGTGGTAAACACTGTACTAAGATGCTTCAAGATGAAAGTGGGTTTTCTGATACAGTAAGAATTAGTTTATATTTTTATAACTCATATGAAGAAATAGACAAATTAATTTTAGCACTTAAAGATTATGATGCAATTTTAAAATTTTCTGAATAAAAATGTTGATAACTTACTATTCTTTAAAATTGAAACACTAAAAATTAATTAATTTTTAAAATTACTAGTTGTTTGTAGTTAATATTACTACAAACAATTTTTAATTTCTTTAAAAAGCTCATTAAATATTTAAAATTGTGAGTTTGCTTTTATACTTTTAATTTTGTTATATTGAATGTGAAAGGAGGCGATTGCATGACCAATAGTGTTGTTTTAGTAGGAAGAATAACCCAAGATTTAACTATTCAAGAAACTGAAAACTCTAAAAGAACTTTTCTTATTCTTGCTGTTCCAAGAGAATTTAAAAATAGTGAAGGAGACTATGATACTGATTTTATCAAATGTACTTTATGGAATGGTGTCGCTATTAACACTAAGGAATATTGTAAAAAAGGTGATGTCATAGGTATAAAAGGAAGACTACAATCTGGTCAATATGAAAAAGATGGAGAAACAGTTTATACAATGGAAGTCATTGTAGATAAAGTTACTTTTTTAACTCCTAAAGACAAAACAATTGAAAAAGCAGAATAATATTTCTGCTACTGTACTTTCACTCACCCATCTTTACTATTCGAAATTTATTTGTTAAAATTATTACTATAAGGACAATTTAATTAAAGAGGTGAAAGTATGGTAGCAGAAGTATTAAATAAACTTAAAAACAACAAAAGATTAGCTAAAGAAGAGATAACTTATATGGTGGATAACTATATGAATGGTAATATATCTGATAAGGAAATGAGTGAGTTTCTTTTATTAGTTAAAGAAAAAGGTTTAACTTTTAAAGAGACATTTTATCTTACTTTAGCAATGGTAAATTCAGGAGAAGTTTTATCTCTTGATAAAATAAATAAAGTAGTAGTAGACAAACACTCGACTGGTGGGGTAGGAGATAAAGTAACGTTTCTTGTTTCTCCAATTGTTGCATCATTAAATTTGGGTGCACTTAAAATGAGTGGCAGAAGTCTAGGACTTACTGGGGGCACAATAGACAAATTAATGAGCATCCCTGGCTACAGGGTTAATATAAGTGATGAAGAACTTGTTAGAAATATAAATGATGTAGGTATTAGTGTAATAAGTCAGACTACTTCTCTTGCACCTGCTGATAAAAAAATATATGCTTTAAGAGATGAAATAGGCGCGGTAGATAGCATACCTTTAATTGCAAGTAGTATAATGAGTAAAAAAATAGCAAGTGGAGCCAAATACATAGTGATAGACTTAAAAGTAGGTAAAGGTGCTTTCATGAAAAATGAAAAAGATGCTAAAATTCTTGCAAAATATATGATCAAAATAGGTAAATATTTTAATAGAAAAGTGGTATGTATACTCACTGATATGAATAATCCACTAGGAACTAGTGTAGGTAATAGTTTAGAAGTAAAAGAGGCAGAAGACTTCTTTAATGGAAAAACAGATGAAAGACTATTTAAACTTGTACTAACTGTTTCTTCATATATGGTTAGTTTAGGTAAGAATATAAGTTTAAAAAAATCAAAAAAATTATGTTTAGAAGTACTTTTAAATGGAAAAGCAAGAGATAAATTTTATGAATGGATAAGTAATCAAGGTGGAGATATTAGTAAAATAAGTGTAGCTGAAAATGTTTTAGAAGTAAAGTCTATGGAAAGTGGATATGTTACTAATATAGATCCTTATATTATTTCTAAACTAGTACATGACATTGGTGCTGGAAGAGAGAAAAAAGAAGATGATATTGACTATACAGTTGGAGTAACTATAGAGAAAAAACTATATGACAAAGTACATAAAGGAGATACTTTATTAAAAGTATATTATAATAAGAAAAAAGTTAATGAAGAAGAAGTACTTAAAGCTTTTAAAATTGAAAGTATTTTAGAAAATAAAAAGGATATAATAATAAATGTAATTAAGTAAAGGAGCTTTATGAAAAAGATAATTACTTTTATATTAACCTTTTTTTTGTTTACATTAAGTCTTAATGCTATAGAAAATATTACTATTAATAATTATGACCTAGTACCAAGGTTTGATAAAGATATTAAAGTTTATAATGTTTATACTAGCATTAATACAGAAATTATTACTATTAACGTTATACAAAATGAAGGGGAAACTATAACTGGAAATGGAAGTAAAAGTCTAAAAAAAGGTGTTAATAAGTTTGAAATTAATTCTTACTTAAATAATGAACTAGCTAAAACATATACTATTTTTGTTACCAGGGGAGAAGAAGCAGACTTAAAAGATGATGCTCATTTAGAAAGTGTTAGTATTAGTAATAAAGATATTGATTTTGAAAGTGATAAATTTATTTATTATATTGATAATACTAGTAATTTAGATATAGATTATAATCCAAGAAATACTAACTCATATGTTACTTTAAAAACAAATGTAACTAAAGAAACAGAAGAAATAACTATTAAAGTAGTAAGTGAAAATAAGAAAAATACTAATACTTATAAATTTATTGTAAAGAAAGATTTACAAAATGAAAAAAGTGATAGTAAAAAAAGTATATTTGATACTAAAAAGTTTGATGAAGTTGATTTAAAAATAATTAGAATTATAATTATTACTTTTATTTTAATAGTACTTGGTATTATATTTTACTTTATGTTCATAAAAAAAAGATCTAATAAAGACCTTTATATTTCACATAGTATTCTTCGTAAGTAATGTTTTCTGCTTTAATAAGTGAAGCTATTTCAACACCTACATACCTATAATGCCAAGGTTCATATTCATAACCTGTCATATATACTTTATTTTTAGGATATCTCATTATAAATCCATACTTATGAGCATTTTCATTTAACCATTTAAACTGAGGAGTATTTTCAAATGTCTCTTCTAGTGTACCATCAGTACTTAAATCCATTGCAAGTCCTGTTTGGTGTTCACTACTATTTGGTCTTGCAGAATATTTATCTGCTCTTTCTTGACCACGATTTTGTACATTTCTATTATATATTGCAGTTTGTAACTCTTCACTTCTATAACCACTTTGAAGTATTATTGAAAGTCCATCACTTCTCATGTCTTTTACCATTTTACTCATAGCATCAGCCGCTACTTTTTCCATTCTCTGTCCTTCAATATTTACTAAATTCTTAGGCTCTATTCCTGAAGGTAAAATATGATATTTATTTACTAACACTAGTGTATCATAAGGATTTTTAACTTCTCTAGTATGAGTATAGTATTTATAATCTAAACTTGCCCCAACATTTATAATAATTTCTTCAGTACTTAAGTCTTTATTTTTAGCCTTATAACTGTTATATCTATCTATATTTTCTATATGAAAATATTTAATTTTAGAATACTCTGCTAAATTATCATATTTCTTAACTATTTTATTTAAAGTAGTTTTATCTAAATTCTTGGATATTTCTTCTGCATCACTTTTAGTATATCCTAAATCAAGTAGTTTTTTCAACTCTGTTCTTTCCTCTTTCACTTCATTATTACCTTTATTATTTAATTTATTATATAAATATAAACCAGCAAAAATAAATAATAAAATTATAATTATAAGTAATATTAAATTACCCCAATGTACTTTAACTTTTTTCATAAACTTCACCTATATTTAATTATATCACAAAATAAAAATAAATATTAAAGAAAATAAAAAAACATTTAAAAATTTTACGAATTCTTTAATGTTTTTTTATTATTTTTTTCTTTCTTTAAATAATTACTAATTTCTTTTATAACATCCCTATAATTAGTTGATATTCCATTTGGGAATACTTCATTAAATAATTCTTTATCTACATTGTCTAAATTAATATAAATAGTAGAATATTCCATTGAAAGTATAATATCTTTTTTATTGGTAAAGTTCTTCATTATGTCATAATCAATTAAATTTTCACTAGGATATATATTTTTACAAATCAAATGCGCAATTAAATTTGTGCCTTTAAGCTTCATATTAAAGCCTAATTTTTCTAATAGCAAGAACACATCTAATTCTAAAGTTGATCTGTTTATTTTTAATATTTTTAATAATTCATATATATTTAAATATTTATTATTTATTTTATTATTTTCTAGTATTCTAAAATGATTTAATAAAGAAACATATAGATAACCCGAATTATTGATTAAATAGAATAATTTTTTATTATCCTCATCAAACCCATTTACTGATTCAATAATACATTCATTTAAGAAATTATTTAGAGTTGTAATATTTTCGTTTATATTATTAATTTCTTTTTTTAGAGTTTCTAGTTCTTCTAGAATATTTTCTCTTTGACCATTATAATATAAATTTAATTTTCTATTATAAAGATTTCTTAAATAATCTTTTCTTTCCATTGCTTTTATAAGTAAACCCTTATATTCTGAAATTACTCTTCCCATATTATTCATAACTTTTCCCCCTTCAAATGATTGATATTATACCATATTAGGTACACAAAAGTCAAATATAGTAATTAAAATTAGAATAAAGAATATCTTTTATTAGAGGTGTATATGAAAAAAATATTAATAATAATTATTTCTAGTTTTCTCTTTGTAAACATATTAAATGCAGAAGAGACTAAAATTAATTTATTAAGCGAAAGTGGAATTATCATGGAATCAACTACTGGTAAAGTATTATTTGAAAAAGATGCAGATACTCTAAGACCACCTGCTTCAATGACAAAAATAATGACAATGCTTTTAATTACAGAAGAAATAGAAAAAGGTAATATTTCTTTAAAAGATGTCGTTACTATAAGTGAAAGAGCCGCTAATATGGGTGGTAGTCAAATTTACTTAGAAAAAGGTAGTACTTCCACAGTAGAAGAACTTTTAACTACTATTGCAGTAGGATCCGCTAATGACTCAGCAGTTGCAATGGCAGAGAAAATAGGTGGAACTGTAGAAAATTTTGTTAGCATGATGAATAAACGTGCTAAAGAACTAGGAGCCACTAATACAACATTTAAAAATCCACATGGATTAGATGAAGAAGGACACTTAACTACTGCAAGAGATATGGCTTTAATAGCTAAAGAGTTAGTAAAACATGAAAGCATTATTAAACTTACAAGTACATATGAAACAACCATTACCCATCAAAATGGTAAAAGTTTATGGCTTGTAAACACTAATTCATTAATTAAATTCTATAGTGGATTAGATGGTCTTAAAACTGGATTTACTGATAAAGCTGGTTATTGCTTAACTGGTACAATGAAAAGAAATGATATGAGATTAATTACAGTAGTTATGAAAGCAGAAACTAAAGAAAATAGAAATACCGATACTATAAATATGATGGAATATGCATTTAGTATGTATTATAAAAAAACTTTAGTAAGTAGTGATAACTATTTAGGTAAAATGTTTATAGATAATGCTAAACAAAGAACTATTAAATATTACTTAGAAAAAGATGCTAATATAATTGTTGATAAAAATACTAGGGAAGTAAACTATAAGTATGATATTGAGCTAGATAATGTAAAGGCTCCTCTTAAAAAAGGTGATAAAATAGGAGTACTTAAACTTCATTATAATAATGAAATAATAAATTATAACTTAATTATAAAAGAAGATGTAAAGAAAAGTGGTTTCTTTACAAGAATGAAAAATTACTTTAAAGATATATTAAGTGGAAAAGTAAATGTTTTAAATAGTTAAAGGTCTTTTATAGATCTTTTTTATTGTAAAGTAGACATATTTATTAAAAAAAAAAAATTATTTTTTTTAAATAAGTGATATTATAAAACTGGTGATTATAATGAAATGTGTAGAATTAGTTGATTTTAAAAAATTAGAATTAAATGAAATAGAAATACCAAGTAATGAAGAGAAGGTTATATTTAAAGTAAATTCTTGTGGTATATGTGGTTCTGACTTGCATTACTTTGAAGTAGGTAATCCTAAAGGATTAGTAATGGGTCATGAGTTCTCGGGTACTGTAGTTAATCCAGGTAAAAGTGATTTTAAAGTTGGAGATAGAATTACTGCCCTGCCAATAAGTCCATGTGGTAAATGTGATGCATGTAAAAGCGGTAATGTTCAGTACTGCTCAGAAACCTGGCTTAATGCTTCAGGACTATCGCTAAATAATAGTGGTGCCTATGCTGAATATAGTAGCTGTTTTCCTAGCATGGCAAGACTTTTACCGAAAGAGGTAAGCGATGAAGAAGCGGCAATGGTTGAACCATCTGCCGTAAGTTTACATGGAGTCAAACTGGCTGATATTAAAGTAGGAGATAAAGTTTGTATAATTGGGGCAGGTATAATTGGCCTTATGGCTGCAGAATTTGCAAAAATGGAAGGAGCAACTTATGTTGCATTACTTGAAGCTAACCCATTAAGAGGTAAAAAAGCACTTTCTTATGGTTTTGTTGATGAGTATTATGATGCACTAGATGAAAAAAATATAGCTTTATTAAAAGAAAAAACAGGTGGCTTTGATAAAGTAATTGAGTGCTGTGGTAATTCAGCTGCTGTTAGTGAAGCAATAAATATAACAAAAAATGGTGGAGAAATAATATTAGTAGGTGTTTCACTAATGCCAATTACTATCCCATCAGTAGTAGCTGTTATGGGAGAAATTACAATGAAAGGTGCTATTGCATATAGTGAATTTGATTTTGACAAAGTAATTGAACTTATAAAAAACAAAAATATTAATGTAACTAAATATATTGATAAAATAGTACCTTTAGAAGAAGTACAAAACTCATTTTTAGATTTATCAAGTGGTAAAACAGATAATGTTAAAATAATAGTAAAACCTAATAAATAGTAAAGCATTTGCCTTTACTATTTTTTTAATTGTTCATATTATATATTAGAAAGGACAAGAAAAATGAAAAATGTATATAATAAAATAGTTGATAGAATTAAAAGTATTAAAATAATTAAAAAATAGAAAGGAGTCTATAATGAATAACTCTTATAGAAAAGCTTACTGTAAAATAAAAAAATATAATGAGAATAGATTAAATTCTAATATATGTTCAATAGTAGGCCCAACCGGGCCTGCAGGAATGGGAAGTATTACTATAGGTAATACTACTACAGGTAATCCAGGTACTAATGCAGTTGTTACTAATACAGGAACAAGTCAAGATGCAATTCTAAACTTTACTATTCCAAGAGGAGCAACTGGGCCAGCAGGTCCAGTTGGTCCAGCTGGTCCACAAGGACCTGCAGGAATTAGCACTACTAATACTTATGGAAGAAAATATGATACAACTGAAACACCTATTACTTTAGTTCAAAATGTAGCAAGTGATGTTCCTCTTATGACTAATGGACCAGCAAATTTAATAACCCAAGGTACTACTAATAAATTAACTATTCCAGCTACAGGTATTTATAAAATAGATTATTATTTTTCTGGTAGTTCTAATGCTACTACAGAATTAACCTTAAATGTAAAACAAAATGATAATTCACTTGACAGCACTACTATAAGTAAAAACGTAACACAAAATCAAAACACAGATTTTACAGGCAGTACAATACTTAACTTAACAGAAAATGATCAAATAGGACTTGCACTCCAAGCAACAGATGCTGCTACTATTACACCTGAATCCGGAACAAGTGCTTACATTAATATAGTTAGAATAGCTTAAAAGGGCATAAGCCCTTTTTAAATTAAAGAAAAGTAATAATGTCATAAAAAAATTTATTTCATAAAATATACTATGAATAAGTATAAAGTGTGTGTATATGCAATTTGTAAAAATGAAGAAAAACATATAAAAAGATGGTATGAAAGTATGAATGAAGCAGATGAAATATATGTTTTAGATACAGGATCAACTGATAATTCAGTTAATCTTTTAAAAGAATTAAATATTCACGTTAAAATAAAAAAATATAAGAATTTTAAATTTGATAAAGCAAGAAATGACTCATTAAATATGTTACCTAAAGATACTGATATTTGTGTTTGTACTGATTTAGATGAAGTATTTACTAAAGGTTGGAGAAAAGAACTCGAAAAAATATGGAATAATAAAATAGATAGAATTAAATATAATTTAAATTTTACTTTTGATAATTATGGTAAACCACTAATGACTTATTATATAAGTAAAATTCATACAAGAAAAAACTATATATGGACACATAATATTCATGAAGTATTAAAGTTTACTTTAGAAAGAGAAGAAAACATTTTGATTAACAATAATATACAAATAAATCATTATCCAGATAGAAAAAAAGATAGAAGTTTTTATTTAAATTTACTTATTAGTGAGGTTAAAAATAATCCAACTGATGACAGGGACTTATACTATTTAGGTAGAGAATACATGTATAATAAAAGATATAATGAAGCTATAGATACTTTAATCAAACAAATAAAAATTTCAAATTTTATAGAAGAAAAATCCAGTTCAATGAGATTTATAGCTATTTGTTATAAAGAATTAAATAGATTAGAAGAAGCCATAATGTACTTGAAAAAATCAATAGAGATAACTCCAGACTTAAGAGAAAGTTATGTCTTATTAGGAACTCTCTACTACGAGATGAAAGACTATTCTTTGTCGATAGAATACTTAGAAAAAGCAAGTAAAATAACTAATAAATCATTAACTTATATTAATGAAGAATATGCTTGGAATGAAGCCATATATGATATACTTTCACTTGATTATTTCTATATGGGTAACATAACTAAATCATTAGAAAACATTGATATTGCATTAAAAATAAATCCACTAAATAAAAGAATACTTAAAAATAAAGAAATAATAAAAAGCCTTATTTGATTAAGACTTTTTTATTTAAACTTTCTAAATCTAATTTATTTCTTTTAATTATAACGTTAGTAGAAATTAATTGGTATATCATTGAAACAAAAGTGCCAATAGCAGTACAAAAAGGAGTAGGAATAAAAGAAGAAACTATTCTTAAAGTATTTGCTATTTGTTTATTTATAGTTGCTTTAATTTGAGAATGCTCTAACTGAATAAAAGTTAGCTTTGTTATATAAATTGGATATAAATAAATAGCAATTAATTCTAAACCCGCAACTAATAAAGTTATAAATATATTTGTTTTATATTTCCCATATAAAACACATCCCATTAAGATACTAGAAAGTACTAGTAAACCAACTAGTTTTCTACTATTTTTTATATGCTCTTTATAAGAAAAGCTTTTATTACTTATATCTATCTGCGCGACTGTTATAACTGAGTCAGCCATATCCCACTGAGTATCTGTTATAAGTGTTGCAAAAGATATTGCTAATACATATGTATCTCCAAAACTAAATGAATTTTTAAAACCAATTAAATAAATAATAAACAAATTTATATAGTCAAGTAAATAAACTGAATTATACTTTATACAGTTTTTAATATTTAAATCAAATTTAGTAACTTCAATAGTTTTAAATAACATAATTATTACAAATATAATTGTTGTTATTAAAGCAGTACATGAAATAATTATTTGATTTTTAGTTATAATACTTGTAGTAATAAGAGAAACTAAATTTATAGCATTAAAGAGAATACTATATAAATTTGCTTTCTTATTTTTCCCTTCATAATATAACTTACATAAAGATAAATTTAAAATTAATTGTAAGAAAAGCTGTATAATAGCATATGAAGCAAATATTCTATAAACTTTAGTGTCCATGTTCATAAATGTAATAAAACTATCTATATTAACTATTAGTATTAAAGTTATTACTAAACCTATAAAAGTTCCTAATATAAACCCTGAATAAACACTACTCTTATTATTGTCTTTAACTTTACTTATATTAGCACCTGTTCCAAAAATACTTTTAATTGTTAACATAATTGCTTGTACTGGATATACTAAAGTAAAAATATTAATTAAGTTTTTGTCAATAATCATACCTATTAAAAACCAACTAATTATAGGAGTGATTGATGTTAAAAATGTATCAAAACTAATTCTAAATAATCTATTCATTATAATACCTCATATAATAAATTATACTATAGTTTTAAATATATAAAAAGCCTTATTTGATTTCTCTATAAGACTTTTTTTCATTAGTTAAACCTAAAATATAATCTGTACTAGTCTTGTAATACTTAGCTAAAAAGATTATTTTATCAATTGGTATAAGTCTAATACTGTTTTCATAAAGTGAATACTGTTGTTGTGTAATTTTAAGCAAAGAAGCAATTTCTTTCTGTGTCATATCCTTATCTTCTCTTAAATCTTTTAATCTCATTGTATTCATTTGATCACCTTATCTATATTTTTACATACATTTAAAAAGTTGTATTGACTTTACATTTAAAAAAATGTAAAATTATAATAGATACATCGTATTGAATGTAAGGAGTAAGTATGAAAAAAAATATTATAATAATTACTTTGTTAATAAGCATACTCTTATTAACAATAAGTTTGGGAGTTAATAAAGAAGAAGTAAAGGAAGAAAAAGTAGCAGAAAAAAATATAAGTTTGCCAAACACTATACAAGCATATACATATGAAGGAGAAAAAACAGATAAAACATATGAATGGCTATTAAGTAATAAAATAGTAAATAAAATAACATGTAAGAATGGAACAATAGCAAAATTTAATTATGAAGATAGTAGTGTTAGTTTATCTAACATACATATGCCAGACTATTGTACAATAGATTTCAAAGAAGGATATTTAGTAAGTTTAACAGCTGGCTCAACAGGCACTGTTGAACCAACAACCCAAACAACAGGATATAATGGAAGTGTAAGTTTTACTGTAACAAGTAACACAGAAAGTACAGAGTTAACTAAAAACACATGTAATGGAGTATTATCAGGTAATACATTTACAATTAGTAATATAAAAGAGAGCAAGAGTTGTGAAATTGAGTTTAAGTCTCCAACATTATATGACAAGTTGCTTGCTGATAATCCAACAATACAAACAAGAAGTTCATTTAGTGCAATATTTACAACAACTAACACAGGAACACTTTATAAAGCAACAGAAAGTATAGCAGGAAGTACTGCAAAAGATGTATATTACTTTGCAGGAGATGCAAAAAACAATTGGGTTAAGTTCGGAACATATAAAATTAATGGACCAATACGTGGTTATTTTGGTAGTACATCAATATCATATCGAGAATATGCTTCCATGGAAGAATGTACATCTGCTTCAAGTTATAACTATAATTGTAGTTATACATGGAGTGCTGGAGATGATATATACTGGAGAATAATAAGAACCAACCATGATGGAAGTATAAGACTACTCTATGCTGGCTTAAATCCTGATACAACTGAAGGATATATAGGAGAAAGTGCTTTTAATAGCACATATAATGATCCTATGTATGCAGGATATATGTATGGAACAAGTGGAACACTTGCTTCAAATAGAACAAATGAAAATAACAGTAAAATAAAAACATATATAGATAATTGGTATAGTAATTATCTATCAAATTATACAAAATACATAAGTACAGAAGCAGTATATTGTAATGATAGAAAAGCACCAAGTTATAGTGCAAACAGCTCATTTAATTATTATATAAATACAAGGCTAAATGCAGGAAACCCAACATATGATTGTGAAGATATAAAGGATGCATTTTCAGGGACTAATAATGAAGCAAAACTAACATATCCAATAGGACTAATGACAGCAGATGAAATAACATATGCAGGTGGTTATAAGTATACAAGCTTAACAAGTCCATATGCATGGTATTATTTAAATAGTACAGGAGGAAGCATAACGGGAAGTACAAGGTGGTGGCTCTTGTCGCCTGACGGCTGGAATGGCCCCTATGCTCGCTCGTGGTTTGTGAGCAGTTCTGACAGCCCTGGCGACCTCCGCAACAACTATGTCGGCGACTCGAATGGTGTGCGTCCTGTTATAAGCATAAAATCTTGTACACTATGGTTATCAGGAAACGGGTCTTCTTCTAGTCCTTATGAAATAAACTTAGATACGGACATTTCTTGCTAGAAGTCTTTAGATAAAGGCTTGAAAAGGGTACATATTACGTCCAACAGTTTATAAAATAGTACATATTTTTATACATTTCGTATTTTCAAAGGTACAATTTAAACCGACAACTAAGATTGTAATTTATATTACTTTTAAAAACCATAGAAAAAAGTTTTAAGCCTAGCTTAAAAGTTGAAAGAATTCTGACAAGTTTACCATTAGAATTCTTTTTATTATATCTAATATTTATTTTATTTTTTACATGGTTTTAATTTTTTATATAATCTATTGCAATTATATTTAACCATAAAGATGCAATACAAGCTATTGCATATAAATTTTCAAATGCATGTAAGTTTTTGGTTTTAGTACTTTCTAAATAAAAACCATTAGTTTTTTGAGATTTAAAAAACATTTCTATACATCCAAATCTATGTTTATATTCTCTAATCGCTTGATTTGGATGTATGTTAGAAACAATATACCAAGGCTCATCTTCATTTGCTATTTTTCTAGAAATGCTTATATTGCATTTAAATTTCATATCTCCTAGTTCTAAACCTTCATAATATTTAGAATGATGTTTATTACTACTTAAATAAGAAAGTTTTCTGTAAATTTCATGTTTTTCTTTCTTATCATATAATAAAAATTTAACATTAGAATTTTCTTTAGCTCTTATACAGAAGTAATGTTTTCTTTTATTTATGTGCTTTAAAAGTTTAAGATTAAAAAACCATCTATCAGCAAGAAAAGTAATTTTAGTGTTTAAAGGTTTTAAAATTTCAATAACTTCATCTACAGCATCAAAAATAAATTTTTCACTAAAAACTTTTTTTCTTGCATGTTTTTGAATTTCACAGTGACAATTACTTAATGTTCTATCAGTACTAAACCAAATAGGAATACCTTGATTATCAATTTTCAATGTAAACATTAAAGTAACAAAATTATTTTTAGTGAACATATGATCTAAAGTAACAACAAGTTTATCATGTTTAACGTTAGAAATATTTTGAATAACTTTTCTAATAATAGAATAAAAATAGAATTCATATCAATTCTATCATTATTCATAAATCTCCAAATTCTCTTTTGGATGGACTCTGAATTATTAGAAAAGTAGCTAGATATCATAGAAGAAGCAATATCAGCAGTAACTACAGACTCACTAGAAATCATACCTAAAATAATATGAGGCAAGGTTTTTAAATGATGTTTAGAAAGATTGGTATTACAATCTTTCAAAAAATCACTCATTTCACTTGCAACATCATCAAAATTATTATATAATTTATTCATAAAACAACCATCAACTACTTTCTTTTTATTTTTTTGTATTTTAATAGTAGCATGAAATGGTTGTTTTATCAACGTAGAGAAGCAAAAGAGAGTTTACGGGTGTAAACCTCTTTTTTTCTTTTTTTAAAAAGTGTCCGGAAATAAGACGAAATAAGTACTACAAGTGGATGTTTTGTACCTGGTCGTGTTTAATTATGATCGTAAAAACTGCTTAAGTTAAATAAAATTAACATTAAAATATATTAATACAAAAAAACATCAACGAAAGTTACAACTTCAATTATTAATTTATGTTTTTTTATATTTAATTACTATTTAATTTTTCTCTTACTTTTTTAATATGTAAATATGTACTAATAATTAAAGTTATTATTGTAGATAGTACAAGGGAGTACATTCCTATTTTTAATAAAGATAAAACTAAAAGTAAGAAAAGTTTTATAAAACTAGTTGTTAAAGTTATTTGCATTTCATCTTTGGACATATCAAGTGCTTGAAGAGCATTTGCAAGGGGTGTATTAATAAAATATAATAAGAAGAATGGGGCAAGTACTTTTATATAATTTACTCCTAACGTAGTATTATAAATTAACTTTAGTAAGTATTCTGGAATAGCAAAGATAATACCTGTACTAAAAGCCCCTATCGCTAAGGATAAACCTGTTATTTGATAAAGCCTTTTTTTACATTTTGATATGTCTTTTATAGCAAAATTTTTTGATAATTCTGGTATTAGTGAAGTACTTATACTCATAGTAAAAAACTGTGGAACGAGTAGTAAAGCAAGTGAGTAACCATTTACTATACCATATTCTGTAACAATGTAATCATTTGTATAACCCATCCATGATAGTACATTTATAAGTACAATTGGCTCTAGAAAATGGGCTATGCTACCAACTATTTTACTACTAGTCGATGGAACTGTTATACTCATGATATCTTTTATATATTCTTTACTTGGTCTTATATCTTCTTTAGATATAGTAATTCCTTTAGGTAAACCTAAAAGCATTACTATGATGCTAGAAGTTTCACTTAATATATTTACAAGTATAATAACTGATACAGTAAGTACTAGTGATATATTTATTAATTTAGGAATTAAAATTACAAGTACAATTATTCTAACTATTTGTTCGGTTATATTTGAAAGTATATAAACTCCCATTCTTTGCTTTCCCCAGTAGTATCCTTTTATTATTGAAGAAAGTCCAATAAATGGAAGAGTAAAACCAATTGATAGAAGTGGCATATAAAGTCTTGTATCTTTTAAGAATATACTTGCAAGAGGTTTAGATATCAAAAATATAACTATAAGAGTAAATAAGTTTAATATAAGTGATATTGGAATAATAGAAAAAATTGCTTTTTTAGAACTTTTACCTCTTATACTAATTATTTTACTAATAGCAACTGGATAACTAAATGTTGCAATAGTAATAAATAGTCCAAAAGTAGGCATGATTAAAGAATATAAGCCAATTCCTTCTGTTCCTATTTGTCTAGTTATAATTATTCTTAATATAAAGCCTAGAAATTTAGATAAAAATCCGCCTGTAAGAAGAATAAATGTACCTAAAAAAAATTCATTTTTAAATAATTTCTTTATCATATTTAAATATATTCGTTAAATTTAAAAATATATTTAAAGTTTAAAAAACTCTTCTTAAGTCATATATTTAGTGTAAGTGCTTGATTTTACTACTTATTTATGGTAAAATTAACACGTTTCCTAAGAAGTCTTTCCTTGGAAACCGCACTTGAAAGGTTCTAAAATTAAGTTTAACTTATACCTTAAAGGCGTGTCTTATAATAAAGGAGGTATGAAAAGTGAAAGCTATTATCGTAACAGGTGGAAAACAATATATGGTTACTGAAGGAGACGTTATATATGTTGAAAAACTAGATAACGAAGCAAATACTGATGTAGTATTTAATGAAGTTCTTTATGTAGATGGAAAAGTTGGTACACCTACTGTTAAAGGCGCTAGTGTTGTAGGAAGCGTTTTAAAACATGGAAAACAAAAGAAGATTAGAGTATTTAAATATAAGAATAAGACTAAATCTTCAAGAGTAACTAAAGGTCATAGACAACCTTACACTAAAGTTGAAATTAAGAAAATTGAAGTGAAGTAAATATGATTAAAGTTATTATAAAAAGAAATGAAAATATAATAAAATCTATAGAATTATCTGGACATGCTAAATATGATATATATGGTAAAGACATAGTGTGTGCTGGAGTTAGTAGTATGCTTACTTATATGGTTAATGCATGTTTAATGTTTGACAGTGAAAGCATTAAATATGAGGAAGGTAAAGTATTTAAATTATTTAATTTAAAAGAGGATAACACTACTAATACTTTACTTGAAAACTTTTATAATTTAATTAAAGAGTTAAGTACTGACTACAAAGACAATATTAAAATTGAGGAGGAATAAATAGTGAAATTTTTAAAATTAGATTTACAACTATTCGCATCCCACAAAGGTGTTGGTTCAACTAAAAATGGACGTGACTCTGCTGGTAGAAGACTTGGTGCTAAAGTTGCTGATGGACAATTTTGCAGTGCTGGTTCTATAATTTATAGACAAAGAGGTACTAGAATTTATCCAGGTACTAACTGTGGTATGGGTAAAGATCATACTTTATTCGCACTAATAGATGGAGTAGTTAAATACGAAAGATTAGGAAAAGATAAGAAAAAAGCAAGTGTTTATGCAAAGTAGACACTTTTTTCTTTTTGTGATAAAATATTAAACGGGTGAAGAAAAAATGAATAATGAAAACGAAAATAATACTAACAGTAATGATTTTGACTGGATAGTTAGTGAAGAAATAAATTCATGTAATGGATGCAGTGGTTCTTGTTATTTAAGGGAACTTATAGAAAAACAAAGAAATGGCGAAATTACAGAAGAAGAAATAGTAGAAAAATTAAAGGAATACTATGGAGAATAATTTTGAAAGTTTATATGATAATAAACTGGGAATAATGGATCTTGGTATGCTTAAACAAGCAGAAAAAGATATTGTAACTACTAAAATTAAAATGGTATTTAATAAAATGCCTTATATACCTAGTGTTCTTTATCTAATAGACTTACATAAATTTTTATTTGAAGATATTTATGGCTTTGCAGGTAAAATAAGAACAAATGTTATATATAAGGAAGAAAATGTGTTACTTAGAGACAGTGTTAAATATAGCATGCCCGAAGATATATTAAGTGATTTAGAAAAAGTATTTAACAAAATAAAAACTAGTGATTTAGAAAGTGCTAGTAGAGAAGAATTTATAGATTTTACTGTAAATATGTTAGTGGATATATGGAAAATACATCCCTTTAGAGATGAGAATGAACCTTTAGGACAGCAAAAGACATACCTTCAAAAATACTTACAAAATAAGGGTTTTACTGATTTTGGTAAATCTTTTTTTTTGAATAAATTTTACAATTTTAGTATAAAATGCTGATTTTTTTAAAATATACGATATAATTTAACTGGAGGATGGTATATATGATATATATAACAGGTGATAAGCATGCTGATTTTTATGAGGTATGTTGTTTTTGCAAAAAAGAGAAAACAAATATATCCGATTTAATGATAATATTAGGTGATGCAGGAATAAATTATTTTAATGATTCAAGAGATTATAAATTAAAAAAAGAATTATCAGAGTGTAACATAACGTTTTTCTGTGTTCATGGAAATCATGAAGAACGACCTGAAAAAATAAAAACATATAAAACTAAAGAATTTCATAATGGTATAGTATATTATGAAGAAGAATATCCTAATATATTATTTGCTAAAGATGGAGAAGTATATAGTTTAAATAACAAAAGTGTCTTAGTAATAGGTGGAGCTTATTCTATAGACAAAGAATATAGAATAAAATATGGTTATTGTTGGTATGAAACTGAACAACCAAATGCTGATATAAAAAAAAGAGTATTTGAAGCAATTAAAAATAATAATAATGATATTGATATTGTATTGAGTCATACTTGTCCATATAAATATATGCCTCGAGAGGTATTTATGTCTGGGGTAGATCAATCAAAAGTTGATTATAGTACAGAAAAATTTTTAGATGAAGTTGAAAAAAAATTAAATTATAAAAAATGGTATTGTGGACATTACCATACAGAAAAACAAATAGATAAAATAGAGTTTATGTTTGGCAGAATTAAGGATTTTACTACAGGGGAATTTGTTCCGAAGTTAGGATATAATAATTATGAAATAATCAGAGATGCTTTTAGTAAAAAAGAAGCAGAATTGGATAGTAATAATCCTCACTGTCCAATATGTAATTCTAATGATATAGTTTTACAAAAAGGTGATGGTTACAAAATATATGGAGATGATACTATTGCATTAATTTGTGAAAAGTGTAAAAAGGTTTATGGATTTAATGATGTTAAATATAAACAAAATTATCCAAGAGATTTATAAGATTTAGACGAAATAGATTTGAAGAAAATCTATTTTTTTTATTGTCAAAACTAAAAAAGGGGGAATTATAAATGATAAATAAAAATTATAGTGAGAGTACCATAAAAGTTGGTACTTTTTTTAGTGGTATT
>OLHG01000516.1_pt1 | contig 27357 bp, 23 predicted proteins | sample 1605971 | NCBI WGS metagenome assembly OLHG01 (sample SAMN03283289) | human gut metagenome | biome: human-associated habitat; material: feces | host: Homo sapiens | place: Peru | collected 2012 | reverse complement strand
AGACTACAGTCAAGGAAGATGTTGGAATATACTGTCCCTACTGCAAGCATAAGCTCACTTTGCATCATGACCGCAATGGCTATCTCGTTTATGTCTGTCAGAATCATGACTGCTCATACTATAAGCATAACAAGAAGATCCAGGACGGTGATGATAGTGATTCACTTCTCACTTCCAGCAAGCAGTATCGTCTTCGATATCACTATCGTGATTTCAAGTTCAACTTAGAATCTCTCAAGAATGTCAGTAACGACTTGAATATGGGCTATAATCTATCCAGAATACACTTTGATTCTAAGGTTCTAGGGCTTATCCTGACCTATTACGTCAACTATGGCCTTGGTGCTAGAAAGACTGCTCTCATCATGAAACAGGTTCATGGCGTCCGTATTTCACACCAGACCGTTATTAACTACGCTAATGGTGTATCAGCTCTTGTGAAGGATATGGTTGACCATTATCCCTATAAGATTGGTTCTGTGTTAACAGGCGATGAAACATACATCAAGGTAAGAGGAAAGAATCAGTATGTATTCTTCTGGTCAGACCCTAGCTCAAAGATCATCACATCACATACCATCTATCCCACACGTGATACAGAATGCGCCTGCAGATCAATCTATGACTGTCTGAGACACTATAACGGGAATATTCCAGAGAACCTTACACTCATCACTGATGGCAATCCTATTTATAATGCAGCTCAGGTATTCTTTGATATCAACGGCATCAGGTTCGACCTTCACCAGGTAATCGGCGTTAAGAACAAGGATGAGATATCCAAGAAATACAGACCCTTCAAGCAGATTGAAGAGAGACTAAATCGAACATACAAGCAGAACTACTATGGAACTAACGGCTATGACAAGATAGAAGGTGCCAACAGCTATATGATTCTCTTTGTATGCTTCTTTAATTTTCTGAGACAACATTCATCACTGAAATACAAGACACCTGTATCTGGCTTATTTGATAATAATATGCTTATGCCAGATCAGTGGCTCAAGCTCATTGAGATATCACATAAGTACCATCCAGCTGACAATTAATCATTTCTCCAAGCAGTGCTTCAGGAGACGATACCCTCATTGCGCCTTTTTTAGGTGCTTTTTTATTGCCTTTATAATCATTCGGTTTAGAAAAATCTAAAATATTCAATTTTAATACTACATGAATGATATCGCATCGTTCATCGAACCCTGAAATCTGTCATTCATCAAGTTTTTCATAAACTTTTGACTCTACCCGTATATAAATTAATGTGTTGTTTTTTCTACGAGTTTGTCACCAATTGCCTGAACAATTGAAATTAAAATAAGAATTAAGATAATAACGACGAATGTGATATCTCCCATTGATCTCTGTAGACCATATCTGATTGCCATATCACCAAGTCCGCCTGCGCCAACAGAACCAACAATCGCAATCTGTCCAACTAACGCAATAAATGAAATTGTAAGACCTCTGATCATCCCTGGAATGTTTTCTCTTAGATAAACATCAAAGATGATTTCTTTTGTACTGAGTCCCATCGCAATACTTGCTTCAATGATTCCTGGATCAATTTCCATAATGGCTGATTCCATCTGTCTTGCGACAAATGGTGCTGTTCCTATAACTAGAGGAACAAGTGCACCTTCGATACCAATTGTTGTACCAAATAAGGCACGAGAGAGTACAGCTACAGTAGGAATTAAGATAATGAAAGGAATAGATCTAAATAAGTTAATAATCTTATCTAAGATCCAGAAAACGGGTTCATTTTCTTTTAAGCCATCTTTTCTAGTGACTACTACAATAACTGCTAAGAAGATTCCAATAACCACTGAGATTAAACCACTGATTACCAACATTAATAATGTATCAATAATAGCTTGTGGGAAATCTGAAGCAAACTCTATAACGTTTGGAAATAGCTTAGTTACCACGTTTAATCACCTCCACTTTAACTCCCTGTTGTTTTGTGAATTCTAATGCTTTCTTGATATCTGCATCTTCGCCAGTAAAGATTGTAATAAGTGTACCAATTGGCTGTCCCTGGATAATTTCTACATTCCCAAAGATAATAGAACAATCAACACCGTAATCTCTTGATAATACTGAAATTAATGCGACATCTGTATTAGAACTCTGATACTGTAATTTCACCATCTGCTGGTTTTCATTTAACTGTGTAATACGATGATTGTCTTTGATCAATTCATCAATCTTATTAAGATTATTTGTAGTAGCGATAAAGTTCTTAGTAATCTGATGCTGTGGATTAGAGAAGATATCAACAATACTGCCCTGTTCTACCACACGGCCATCTTCCATGACTGCTACCTTATCACATACTTCCTTGACTACAGCCATTTCATGAGTAATTAAAATAACTGTTAAGCCAAGTTCTTTATTTACTTTCTTAATAAGCTGAAGAATACTTTGTGTTGTCTGAGGGTCTAAAGCACTTGTGGCTTCATCACATAGAAGTACTTTAGGATTGTTGGCAAGCGCTCTTGCGATTGCAACTCTTTGTTTCTGTCCTCCAGATAACTGACTTGGATAAGAATCTTTTCTTTCTACCAAATCGATAAGTTCGAGTAATTCTAAGACTCTCTTATTGATCTTATCCTTACTCCAGCCTAGATGTTTTAATGGAAAAGCGATATTGTCGTAAATAGTACGACTGTTGTAAAGATTAAAGTGCTGGAAGATCATTCCAATCTTTTCTCTTTCTTTTCTTAAATCTGCATCGGATAGTTTTAATAAATCTTTATCCCCAAATACAACAGCACCGCTATCAGGTTTTTCTAATAAGTTGATACATCTTACTAATGTAGATTTACCAGCCCCTGAGAAACCAATAATACCGTAGATTTCACCTTCTTCAATATTCAGACTGACATCCTTGACAGCATGGACATCGCCATCTTTAGTCTTAAAAGTCTTTGTAACATGTTCTAAGTGGATCATGTTCTCTCTCCTTCCCTTAAATAAAAAACGTTCTCATCCATATAATAGGACGAGAACGTATCGTTTCGTGTTACCACCTAAATTCATTATTAAGTCACCTTAATAACCTCTTCGAGTACATGCATACTCTATCGCTGTAACGGGCGCTCCCGTCATGACTTACATTTCAGCCATGCAACTCCAAGACCATCTTCCTATAACTTCCCTTCATTCCTTCTCAGCTAACGGAACTCTCTGTATAAGTTTCATTACAGTACTCTTCTTTTCACTGTCTTTTCTTGATGTGGTTTCATCTTAGCACCACAAATTTAGTGCGTCAACACAAAACACGATAATATCTACTATTTTAGTAGGATTATAGTTTTATAAAATAGGGTACCATAGTTTTAAACTATATCAGTATGTAAAAAAAGGATCTGTATTTCTACAGACCCTTATCTATAGCATCATGAATAATATCAGCATGATCAAATGCAAGATCATTCATACCTATATTGATATCACCACATCTTAAATGTGTTTCATCAACAATAGTGAACCATTTTGCTTCTTTGGCATCATCACCAGCTTTTGGATGAATACTCTTCTTATCTACATCTGCATAAAATGCGGTAGATACAACCCATCCACGAGGATCTCTTCCCGGCTGACTATAAACACCTACAAGCTTCATAGACACACCTTCTATACCTGTCTCTTCTTTAAGTTCTCTTGAAGCCGTCTTTTCAATCGGTTCATTCTTATTAGCGAAGCCACCAGGCAGTGCCCATTTACCTATATAAGGATGTCCACCACGTTTAACCAATAGAATCTCTGTCACATCAGAATGAGCAAAGATACAAATATCAGCTGTCAGTGAAGGTTTAGGATATTTATCAGGATTATAGCTTTTTAAAAATTCTTCTTCTGTAAGACCGTTCTTATCTCTACACATTAGAAATCAACTTCTGTATCGTAGTAGCAAGCCTTTAATAAGTTTTCCATTTCTTCCTGAGTTGGAATACGTGGGTTAGAACCTGTACATGCATCAGCAATAGCGTTCTTAGCGATTTCTGGTAATCTTTCTAAGAATACATCTTCAGGTACAAATCCAACTTCAGCTGGTAAACCATCAGCACCATAGTGGTTGATACTATGTGGGATATTTAATGCATCATTCATACCTCTTAAGTATTTAATTAATAATGCAACCTTTTCATCATCATTTTCTCCACCTAAGTGCATGTAATCAGCAATGACACCATAACGTTTCTTAGCTGTTTCATCTTTAGCGTTATAAGCAATAACCTTTGGTAAGTACATAGCATTAGCTGCACCATGGATAATATGTCCACCCTGGTCTACGAAAGCAGCACCAGTCTTATGAGCCATTGAATGTACGATACCTAATAATGCGTTAGAGAATGCCATACCTGCTAAGCACTGTGCATCATGCATATCATCTCTGCAGCTCATATCACCACTATATGATTTAACTAAGTTAGCCTGGATCATTTCAATTGCATGAATAGCAAGTGGATCAGTGTAGTTACAGTTTGCAGTAGATACATATGCTTCAATTGCATGAGTCATAGCATCCATACCTGTATGAGCAACTAATTTAACTGGCATAGTTTCAGCTAAGTCAGGATCTACGATAGCAACATCTGGAGTGATTTCAAAGTCAGCGATTGGATATTTAATACCTTTATCATAATCAGTAATGATTGAGAAAGCTGTAACTTCAGTTGCAGTACCACTTGTAGATGGGATTGCACAGAAATGAGCTTTCTTTCTTAACTTTGGAATACCAAATACTTTACACATTTCTTCGAATGTGATTTCTGGATATTCATACTTAATCCACATAGCTTTTGCAGCATCGATAGGTGAACCTCCACCCATAGCTACGATCCAGTCAGGCTTGAATTCTTCCATAACTGCAGCACCTTTCATAACTGTAGTTACTGATGGATCTGGTTCGATACCTTCATATAATTTAACTTCCATACCAGCTTCTTCAAGATATTTAACAGCTCTATCTAGGAAGCCATTTCTCTTCATGCTTCCGCCACCTACACAGACAATAGCTTTCTTACCTTCTAAGTTCTTAAGGTTTTCTAAGGCACCTTTGCCATGATATAAATCTCTTGGTAATGTAAATCTCATATTATATTTTCCTCCTATACAATACCTTTGATGACTAACTTTTCATCTAGTGAAAATTTTATCATAAACGCTTACATTAGTCAATGTTACAAAGGTGCTTACAGTTTAAAAAAATACAATACATATCTTTACTTTTTGCGATAATAAAGCCATTATTTAGACTTCAAAAAAATTTTTAAAAAACAATTTATTTTTCTCTCTGTTTTATATACTGAGGCACACTTATATGGATAACTTCATCTGCACATTTAATAAGTTCAGGAGCAGCATTCTCTACAGCACAGCTATAGTCTGCCTCTTCAAACATTTCGATATCATTCTTTCCATCACCAAATACAACTACTTCATCACATTGTAGTTTCTGTTTTAAATATTTAATCGCATTGGCTTTAGAAGCATCAGGTGACATGATTTCTAACCACCAGTCATGAGAATACATTTCTTGATCAAAGACAGTATAATAATCTTCCTTAAACAAATCATAAAGAGGCTTTAATTTATCATAATCATCGATCAATAATAAATAGAATATATCCCCCTCATAGAGATCTTCATAAGTATTCACAGGATGATTTCTAGGATCATCTAAATGATCATCCACAAAAGCTTTTACTCCTGCACTCATCTTATCCTTAATATAAGAGAAATAGTTATTCTTTCCTCTTTGAGAATAGACAATAGGTGAGATATCATAATCCTTTACAGTGTCTAGTATAGAATCTCCTAAATAGTTTCCTAGGATCATATCTCCTTTAGGTGATAATATAAATGTCCCATTCTGGACAATGACAGGAAGCTTAAAGTTTATATCACCTATCACCTGTTTTGCGGTAATAAGAGAACGTGCAGTCGCATAGGTGATATTCACATCTTCATCTATGAGCTGGTTAATGAGTTTTAAGTTATCTGGTTTTATTGATTTATCAGGTTCAAGTAATGTCCCATCTAGATCTGTTACATAGAGTGTCTTCATGATTTCCTCCTATATAAAAACATCATGATACTATTTTACCATGATGTTTAAGAAAAAGTTATTTTTCAAAGTATTCTGCGACTTTCTGCAAGTTCTCAATAATTGGAAGATGTTGTGGACATGCCGCTTCACACTGACCACATCCAATACATTCACTTGCTTTACCAAAAGTATGTGTTAAACGTGTATAGTATTCTCCTTGAGGTCTCCATGATTTAGTCGCTACTTCCTGTTTATCAGCATTATAGAGTGAGAAGTATTTAGGAATCGCAATATGCATTGGACAACCTTCTGTACAATAAGAACAGCCGGTACAAGGAATTTCAATACTACTATTAATAATATCAACAGCCTTCTTAATAAGTGTCTGTTCTTCCTCATTTAAAGGCTTAAAGTCTTCCATATAACCTGTATTATCTAATAGCTGTTCCATATTACTCATACCAGATAAGACAACCTGGACATTATCTAAACTTGCCGCAAAACGAATCGCCCAAGATGGAATAGACATATCTGGATGATAAGACTTGAATGTCTCTTCTACTTCATCAGGTACATTTGCGAGAGTACCACCCTTCACTGGTTCCATTACAAATACAGGGACATGATGTCTTACTGCCGTTTCATAACATTTACGAGACTGTACACCTTCACTTTCCCAATCCAGATAATTCAATTGAAGCTGTACAAATTCTACTTCTGGATGTTCAGATAAGACACGTTCTAATAAGTCTGCATTATCATGGAAAGAGAAACCAATATGTTTTACTAATCCTTTTTCTTTCTTATCTTTCAACCATGTGAAACAGTCTAACTCTGTATATTTCTTATAATGATCTGTTCCTACATCATGTAAGAGATAATAATCAAAGTATTCTGCACCTGTTTTTCTTAACTGTTCATTAAAGATTCTATCTCTATCTTCTTTTGTGTCAATAAAGCCTGCATGAAGCTTATCAGCTAGTGTAAATGAATCTCTTGGATGTCTATCGACTAAAGCTGTCTTAGTCGCTTCCTCACTCTTAAAGGCACAATACATCCAGGCTGTATCAAAATAAGTAAATCCTTTTTCTAGAAATGTATCCACCATTCTTTTAGTTTCTTCAATATCGATACTGCCTGCATCATTTTGATTGAGTAATGGTAGACGCATTAAACCAAATCCTAATTTCTTCATATACATATCCTCCTTACATTCATTTTAACCCTAAAGTAAGGTTTAAGGGCAAGAAAAAAAGAGCTGTAACGCTCAAGATAGTAATAAATACTACCTATTCATTACAGTCCCTTTTGATTTTTTCATAATCATTTGAATAAGTGTAGGAATAAAGAATTCTATGATGAATGCTGCAATAAAGAATAATAATATCAGCATTTTAGTTACAGGTATAATCAAACTATATATATGTATCCTTATAACAAACTCTATAAAGACTTCTAGTAATACTATTCCTAAAACAGCTAAAATAAGAGAATTTTTGATATAAGTAAGACTAAAACTCTTGCTTATTCTCTTAGTAGTAAAACCTAAGTTATATAGAAAATCTCTTGTCTGTTTTTCTTCCTTAAGAATGAGGTATTTGAGGTAGAAATAGAATCCATACAACAATACAAATACAATGACCATAAACTGTATAAGTACCTTCTGATTATTACTAATCAGTTTATTGATTGCACTATTATCCACAAATACACCTTCTACATTAAAGCCTAGTTTTTCTAGTTGTTTTGTGACTTGATCAATATTCTTCAAACTATCTACTCTTACAGTATAAGCACCTGGTTTCCAAGGTGTTTCTACAACGACCTGATCCACATCACTCATTGCATAAGTAGAAGGTAATGATCCTTCATAGTATTTATAATCAGTCCCTTCCGCTCCAGGCACACCATATAATACCTTTGATTGTGTTGCACGATGTTTCTTCCTATATTGATCTATTACACTTCTTGGAACGTAGATACTGCCAGTACCATTATATGAATTTGAACTTATTTCTGTTCCTTCTTTTAGTATACCTCTTACAGGTAATTCTACCTCTACGAGATCCACAAGGACAGTATTAACATCCACATAGTCACTACCTTCTGAATCAATACCCATCTGTGTTATACCAGATGCATCATACATAGGAACAGGTAAATAGAACTTTAATTTAAGATCATCCATATTGATTGAATCAACTGAAACATCCTGATTAGATAATAACTGATTACTTATATATACACCTTTATTATCATTATGCTTTACAGTTAAATTTGTATAATCATCTTCATCCCCATATACCTGCATACTTCCTAGACTTATTGTTTGATTACATTTCTTTCCTGTTAGTTTTGCTTCCTGATATTTCAATTGAGTTTCAGTATCTAATCCAAGTATCATAACATCATTGTATTCTTTTTCATAACGCCATTTAACACTCTCAATATTCTTTACAGATTTAATCTTTTTATAATCTGATTGTGTCATAGGAAATTCTGAACCATTATAAGAATAATAGTCATTACTCATCTTTTCCTTATATACAGTTAAATCTCTCGAAGCAATCGTATTGATTTTTTGTTCATAAGATTCATTATAATGTCCATAAATATTATAGCTATATGCACATATAATCATTGTGAAAGCAACAAGTATGTTCATAACTATTCTAAACGTACGATGAGAAAAACGTAGAGTAAATAATTTATGATTATGTGGTATCTGTGATATAAGAGATGTTTCCCTCTTATTTTCTTTTTCTAGAATAAGTGTTTGATCAACCTTATAGAGCACATCTGCTTCTTCAATCATCCTTTGATCATGAGTTGCCACAATCACATAATGTCCCTCTTCAGCATACTCTTTTAGATACTTAATCATTTCTATCGCATAGGATGCATCCAAAGCGGCTGTAGGCTCATCAAGTATCAATATTTCTGGCTGACTCATAATAGCTAAACAGATAGCGACTCTTGTCTTTTCACCACCTGATAAGTTTCTAGGATATTTTTTTCTTAGAGAATCTATACCAAACTTTTCTTCATATATACCATTTCTTTGATAACCTAATTTAACTAATTGTTTAATATGTTCCTCTATAGTCATTCCTTCAATAAACAAAGGAATCTGAGGTACATTGACCATATGATCATAAATGAACTGTTGTCTACTCTCTTGATCTAATTCATCCATTCTCTGTCCTTCATAAATATATTCACACTCATATGCGAATTGAAAAGTCTTTAAGAAAGTAGACTTACCAGAACCACTCTTTCCTCTAATAATAGTCAATACACCTGGAGAAGTATGAAATGATGCATTGTTTAAGATTACTTTATCACCAAATGATATATTTAAATTTTTGATTTCAATCATCTTAATGCACCTCACTTCTTAATTCATCCACTATATTCAGTTTATTAATGAATTTGTTTTGAAGAACCATTCGTTCTATCAATAAGATAGCTATGAATAAAACTGTCATACTAGAAAGTGTTATTATGTCAAAAGTACCTAGTATACAAGACATGACAACAGAAATAAGGGTAGAACTCACTACAACTATAGATATACTTCCCAATGTTTCTATCATGGATATTCTTTGTAAATCCTTTTTTAATAATCCTGATATCAAAAGAAGTACAAGTTCTTTTTTTCTTTGCATAAGAAGATGAGATTCCAATACAATATCAATAAGTACACTAATAACTAGAATCACACCCGCAAATGTAAACATCATATTCTTATAATATGAATCAAGACTATTCATAGCTTCTCTATCAGTAAATGAATCATTGATTCTGTATCCTTTTGATTCATAATAGTCTACCAATTTATTCAATTCATCATAGGTATCTGTCTTGATGATATAACCTATATAACGTGGTGTACATTCTGATTGTTTATAGATATCCTGAAGAATTGCATACGGAACATAGATATATCTTTGACTCTTTGATACATAATGAACCTTTTTATTATTTCTAAATACACCATTGATATCAAATGTATGTGTTGTCTGATGCATTCCTTCTTGATCAGTGATATAAAGATCTAAATTCACTCTATTATCAGATAATCCCTGATTCAACAGATAATAACTCTCATTATCCATATAGATTCCTGTCTTTGTTTCTTGAATATTTCTATCTATATATTTAGAAAGATCATCATCCTTGAAATAAGGCACAAGATAGACATCTTCTCCTTCTATTTGAGTATATATTTTATATAGAGGAAACGTATTCTTGTCATCTATTTTTATGAAATGAGAATAATCTTGATCCACATAACTATGCTTATCCTTAGTAATAATAGCCTTATTTTCTAATTGTCCTATCAGCATCTGCATACCTTGTTCTCTTGAATGATTGATAATACCAAGAATCATCTGTCCAGATACAAGAGACAAAATAAACACCATCATCATCAAAACATACATGAACCTATAATGTTTCACATAGTCCTTTACATACTCTTTATAGAACTTATGATCAACCTGAGATACTTCACCTTGTCCACATATATCTTCTTGAATCACAGAACCATCAGATGTCAGTCTTCCATCTTCTAGTGTATAGACAATATCTGCATACTTTATAGCCTCTTCTGAATGAGAAGCCAACACAATGGTCATATGCGCACTTAATTCTTTTAATATATTATAGATTTCTATCTCATTCTCATGATCAAGTGAAGCGGTCGGTTCATCTAAGACAAGCACTTGTGGATTACTTACAAGCGCTGTTGCGATAGAGAGTCTCTGTCTTTCTCCTAGTGAAAGTGTCATAACATTCTGATTTAAAGTAACATCTAAGTGCATCTTATCAAGATAATCCTGTATATCTTTATCAGATAAGTGTTTATTGTGGATATGTGCAAAATACTGTAATGTGCCTTTGACATCTAGATGAGCCAATAAATCATTTTCCTGTAATACATAGCTGATACATTCTTTTCTGATATTATTTCTATCCTTTTCTTCTATAAGATGATGATCATAATAGTATTGATACTTGCTTTTTGTATCCATAAGCGCAATACAATAGAGAAGAGCTGTCTTACCTGAACCACTCTTCCCTCTTATAAGAGTAATAGAATGTGCAGGAATAGAAATAGAGGCATGATCAAGAATAACCCTATCATATTCTATACAAATGTCCTTTAATTCAATCATATTATCATTCCCTTTCATATATATATTACACTTCTAATTATTTTTTTGTAAAGGCTTTCATCGTAATCAAAAAAACGTGCTGTAACGCTCAAAATAGTAATACATTCACACCGCACGATAGACTTAAAGCCATCATTAAAATTAACGCTACTATTCTTTTTATAAGAACCTCCTAATTTAAAATACTACATAGCAGCAAAATTAATTACGCATAAGAAAACAAAAAAAAGCAACAATATGATAAGAAAAATCAAAACGCATTTTAAAACCTTTTTTGAACGACGATTTCTACTTGCCAACTGTTCTACCACTCTCGCCAGTTCAACTGCTATCATATCTTCATTTTTCTCATCGGTAACATCTGATCCTATTAGTTCGCTCACAGACACATCTAATATTTCTGCCAATTTTATTAACATATCGGCATCTGGAACTGATATTCCCTTTTCCCACTTCGAAATAGTTTGTCGCACAACGTTCAAAGCTTCTGCAACGTTTTCTTGCGTTAAGCCTTTTCGTTTTCTAAATATTTTCAAATTCTTGCTTAACATTTTATGGCTCCTCCTTCATTTGTTTGTTTTATATATACCGTAAATAGTTGTGTTGCACAAGCAACACATATTAACATAGTATAGTTTTATCGTATCAGTAGAATTATTTTTGCAACAAAGCAATATTTTCACTCAATCTTCGGCACCTTTCAAATACATAGATTTCGCCATGGTGGAACCAGTAGTGCCAGGCACTATTAACAAATACTTATCCCATCTCCTTATTAATCAATCATTGATTGTAAGGTTTAAGAGCAAGAAAAAAACTCTGTATTAAATACAGAGTTTAGTGAGTCTGACCTTCAGCAGTCTTGATATCTTCCTGGTTTTCACCAATAGCTTTTACAGCTGCTTCAATACCAGTTACAATCTGTTCAAGACTTAATGATGGAGCAATTGGCTTACGGTTAATAACCTGGCTAGTGATGAATGGAACATGCATGAATCCACCACGAACATCTGGATATTTATTTGCAAGTGTATAAAGTACACCATACATTAAATGGTTACATACATAAGTACCAGCAGTATTAGAAACACTTGCAGGAACACCTGCTTTACGAATTTCTTCAGCCATTGCCTTAATTGGTAATGTAGCGAAATAAGCAGTTTCTCCATCTTCGAATACTGGACCATCTAAAGGCTGATTTCCTTCATTATCAGGAATACGTGCATCATTGACATTGATTGCAACACGTTCTGGGTTTAAATCAAAACGTCCCCCAGCCTGTCCAATACATAATACAGCATCTGGTTTTTCTTTTTCGATTGCAGCAGCTACTGTATCGATAGATTTGTAGAATACTGTAGGAACCATAAGTTTTACAACTTCTACATCTCCTACCTGATCAGAAACTCTTTTAACAGCTTCCCAGGCAGGATTGATTGGTTCGCCACCAAATGGGTCGAAACCTGTTAATAATAATTTCATTTAAAAGCCTCCTTAGAATGCTAAAACATACATTAAGATAATATGGATTACTAACATAATTAATGCAACTGGAACCTGAGTCATAATAATTCTGTATTTATTCTTAGTTTCCAGCAATGCAGCAGGCATGATATTGAAGTTTGCAGCCATAGGAGTCATTAATGTACCACAGTAACCTGCAGTTAAACCTAAAGCACCAACAACAAGAGCATTTGCGCCCTGTGCAATTAAGAATGGATAACCGATACCTACTGTAATAACAGCGAAAGCAGCGAAACCATTACCCATGATCATTGTAAATAATGCCATACCTACACAATAGAAGATAACCGCAATTAAGTGATTTCCTTCAGGGATAAGTGCACCTACGCCAGCAGCGATAACAGCACCTACACCAGCTGCAGTAAATAATGAACCTAATGCAGATAATACCTGAGGTAAGATACCTGTAGAACCAACATTATCATTTAATCTGACACCATCTTTGAAAGGTGTAGATAGTTTTGGTTTAAAGATAATATATGCAACGATTAATGCAGCAGCAGCACTAATACCAATCGCATTGTTTGCACCAAGATTTGGTAAGAAAGTTGCAACTAATACGGCAACAAGAGCTAAGCATACTGGTGGGATAAATGATTTATATCCGTATTTGTCTGCATTATCACGAGTTTCCTTAGCAGTTGGGATATGTCTTGCAGCTGGTTTTACTAAACCTAAACCAGATAATACAGCAAGAAGAACAACGATTAAACCAGTAATCCAAGTTGGAATATATGGTCCAACCATAAATGTAACAGCAATTAAGAACCAGAAAAGAGCAGTAGTTACTGGCTTTTCACAGTCTTTATTAGTTAAGGCATTAAACCCTGTTGCGGCAAAGATTGCACCAATTACGCAGTAGAATACTTCTGCGATAATAGTGGCTGTATTCCATTCAATTTGTAACATTGTTATTTGCCTCCTTTTCCATATTTCTTATTAAGTTTCTTATCGAACCATAAAGCATAAGCTCCACCAACAAAAACAGAAATAACTGCAATTGGAATAGACCATAATGCAATCTGGTTAGCAGTAACAACCTGGTTCACACCATGTGACTTAAATAATTCGTTTAAAGTTGAAACAATAAGTAATGTTCCTGAAGCACCCATGAAACAGTTCTGAGCAAAGAAGTTACCATAGTTTTCAGTAGCTGCAGCCATACCTTTGATCTGATCTTCTGTATCTTCATCGATATCACCATATTTCGCAATCGCAGCAGCCTGAGCCATTGGATTGATTAATGGACGGATGAACTGTGGATGACCACCAATTCTTAATGAGAATGCAGACGCAACAGTACGCACACCTTCCCAGATCACTAATAAGCGACCTGTAGTAGCATTCTTAATACCCTTAATCAAGTCTACCGCTTTATCACGTAAGCCCATACGTTCACATAGACCTACAACTGGTAAAGTTAAAATAAATAAAGTTGCTGTACGGTTAGTTAAAAAGGCTGTACCTAGTGTATTTAAAATGTCCATGATAGACATACCACTGATTAAACCTGTTACTAAACCAGCAACAACAACTGTTGCAAGAGTATCGAATTTCATTACAAACCCAATAACGACAATTACGATACCGATAAGTTTAATAGCATCATTCATATGTTTTTCCTCTTCCTTCGTAAAATTATAAAATAATTATACCAATAAATGTCGCTATATGCAAATTGATAGAGACAATATTTCATTAAAATACAAATTGAGCACCCTTACATTTTACGATATTTGAACAAACAAAAAGAGGAGCACTATAATACTCCCCATTCAATCGGCTGAATTGCCTTGGCATGTCCATCTTTCATGATGACTTTATCATCTACAATAATAGTTGGATTATGTGTCACTAAATCAAAATGTCCACGTGCATTATGACTGCCTCCTAAGGCAAGATTTCTACCAAAACCAATATGGAATGTGCCAAAAGCTGATTCATCTTCAATATAGCTGGCTCCACGACACTTAGATATTGTATTTAAACCTATTCCAAATTCTGCGGCACAATACATTTCTAAATCATCAAATGATTCTAAGTATTCTTTCAGTTTACGTCCATCTTCTGTATCTTCGATATAAGTGATATAACCATTCTCTATTTTTATTTCTACAGGTTTATCCACTATTCCTATATATCCCATTGATCCATCTAATATAAGTGTCCCATTTGTATGATATTCTACTGGTGGTATATAGATTTCAAAGCTTGAAGAAGAACATTTTCCTACTTCCCAGAGTGAACCATGAAAGATTCCAGGAAAACGATCTGTGATATCAAAGGTGAGGTCTGTACCACGTTTAGTCGTGACATGTATTGTTTTTGCATCACGTAATTCCCAGAACATTGGCATTCCAAGCATTGTGGCTTCATCAGGATCCATTTTTAAGAATTCCTGTTCAAATATTGATTCACCATTATTTGTAGACATGGGCATGGATAAGAACTGTGCGCCACGTGAAAGTGCATAGTTCACAGCATCTGTGGTAATAAATGAATAATTGGTTGCCCCTACTATTGCATCTGCTTTGGCCATTTCCCATTTTAAGGCATCTATACTTTTACCATTTTGTATTTCGTGTGATTTTAACTGGACAACCTTACATCTAGCACCTATATGATCACATGCTTTTGAGAAGGCATCTGCTTCTTTAAGTTTTGTTTCATCTGTCACAAAATATACTAAATTATCTTTTGTAAGATGGAGCCAGTCTTCTACAACTATTCTTGCTCCTTCATTTATATTCATGTAAAATCAACCTCCGATAATCATTATATATAAAATTAAGATTTCTTGCGATACATATGATAGAAAACTACTCAACAGCTTGTATTGCAGTTCAAACAGATACTACTCCTTCTGTTTTGTGCGTATCTCAAAGAACCTATACAGATGGACACCTATTACCAAAAGTACAACATAATAATATGTGTACCAATGATTTATCTCATCTTGTGAATGCATCACTCTATGTATATACAAGAGAACAGTCTTATAAGAAAATTGGTGCTTATACATCTCTAGAGAGTTACAAATTCACTACGAACTTAAAAAAACTGGCGCAATTAACAGAATCACGCCAGTTCAGTAATTCAATTCTTAAGAATGAAGAATAGAGTCTCCATTTGTTTCAATGATTTCTTTATATTCTTCATAAGAATCTTTTAGTTTTCTTTCAAGTGTTCCATGTCCATCATTAAAACGATCAACATAGACAAAACCATAACGCTTCTTCATTTCTCCAGTGCCTGCAGAAACAACATCAATAGGTCCCCAATATAAGTAACCCATACATTCAACACCATCTAGAATGGCTTCATGAACATATTTTAAATGTTCCTTGATGTAATACATTCTATATTCATCATGAATATGCCCTGTTTCATCTAGGTTTTCATCTAAACCAATACCATTTTCTACAATAAAGAGTGGTAAATGATAACGATCATATAAGATATTCATAACATAACGGATACCTTTAGGATCAACTGGCCAACACCAAGGTTCTGGTGAACATTCCTTTACAAATGGATTAGCACGTCCTTTTAATCCACCTGTATTACCATCCATACCAACAGACTGATCATATGTACTAGAACGATAATAACTAAATGAGAAGAATGCGACTGTATTTTCTTTTATTAACTGTAATTCATCTTCTCTCATTTCAGGTGCACAGTCATGTTCTCTCCATACACGTTTTACATAACCAGGAATTTCTCCTAAACAGAAGACATCACCAAAATAGAAATTATTTAATCTTACTGTATTATATGCCCCAAAGACATTATCAGGATTGCAATCATATGGATATGTTGCAACAGACGAACATGTTAACATACATCCTACCTGCGCATCCTTATCAATCTCACGGCATAGTTTAACTGTCCAGGCATTGGCTACACAGATATTATAGTAAGCAAGCCACTTATCTTTTTCAGTTGTTGAACCAATAGGATCACTTGGGTCTTTTGGATTATCAATAGTCAATACTCCACCAGCAACTAGTGGGTTAATCATCATATTATTGACTTCATTAAAAGTAAGCCAGTATTTTACTTTACCCTTATATCTCTTAAACACTGTAGTGACATAGCGTTTCCAGAAGTCAATGAGTTTACGATTACTCCATCCTCCATATTCAGTAATAAGATGTAGAGGTGTTTCATAATGACTTAATGTGATCACTGGTTCCATACCCAATTCCAACATTGTTTCAATCATATCATCATAGAAAGCTAAACCTTTTTCATTAGGTGTTTCTTCATCCCCATTAGGGAAGATTCTACCCCAGGCAATAGATGTTCTAAAGCAGTTAAAGCCCATACCAGACATTAATTGTAAGTCTTCTTTATATCTATGATAGAAGTCAATGGCTTCATGACTTAAGTATGCTTTATTTGGATCTAAGCACATTTCATATTTCTTTGTTTCTTCATTCCATTTAATACCAGGATCCTTAGAACCAATACCCACCATTACATCAGTGACATTAGGCTCTTTACCATCTTCTAGCCAGGCTCCTTCACATTGATTGGCAGCAACAGCGCCACCCCATAAAAAATTCTTTGGAAAACTCATATTCTTTTCCCTCCTATAATTCTATTCTAATCTAAAATAAGAAAAGATATGTTGTTCTTCCTATTTATGAAAAATGTTTCTAAATATGAAAATACCTTAAAAGGCTATATGCATCATGCATATAGCCTTAACTATTATTTAATAATCTTGAAATAGTGACCTGGTTCAATCATGTCTAAGAACATCATTTCTTCTTCTTTTACATGACCACAAAGGTTTCTTTCACCATCATTTGGAATATCTCTTAATGCGATTTCTAATTCACCACGATAATGAGCTAAATTATCATTAACGATTAATACATCACCACGATGGAACATCTTCTGTTCTGTTTCACGATGTGGGATACTTTCATTCTTATACTTTACTCTGCTTCCAGATGAACGTAAGAAGAATGAAGAATGATCATAACGGTCCCAATGTGGATAGTAATCATAAATGATTTCCTTTTCTACATCTGATAAACCTTCTACTTCATCAATCTTGAAGCAGATGTTCTGGTAATCAACTTCTGATAAAGCTTTTAATTCTTCTTCTGAAGCATAAGCATTACCAATGATAATATCATCAACATCTCCAGTTGCAAGCATTAAACGAGCCTGTAAATCAATTGGAAGACCTCTTAAGATTTCTACTGTTGGTAATCCACAGAAGACATTCCAAGGACCATGTGTATGTGGCTGGTTACTTGATACGAATGCTGCTGTATGAAGATTTAATGATTTCCAATAAGCATTGAAGTTAACGAAATAGTTCCAGTCTAAACCAGAATATCTTTCTGGGAAGAAGTTATGACAGATAATAACCTGATCCTTATTTCCTCCCTGTTCTAATAATAATTCAACACCCTGGTCCATAGAACCGTTGAATTCAATCTGAATATTATAAGGGTTTCTAGTAACCTGGATATCTCCTGTAGTACCAAATGAACCATCTAAACGGATGATATCTACACCCATATCATGGAATGGTTTTAAATCACTATAAGTAGCGCCTAAATGTTTAAATACTTCTGGGTTAGTGTCTACTGCAACAACATAACCTAAAGAATGTGCCTTATCCATGAATTCTCCAAAGTCCTTCATGATCTTTTCTTTTGGATCATTCACTGATAATAAACAAGTAAAGATTCTTGAGAAGCCATACTTAGCAGCAAGTTCTAAGTAATCATAAACTTCTTTCTGAGTTGATTTTTCAGGATAAACTGAAATTCCTAAGCGATGCATAATAAATCCTCCTATTTTTATTTTCCGATAGTATTATATCATTTATACCAATAAAAACAATATGTATTTTATGCAGTATAAATATGTTCTCTCTATATTATACAGTAGTTGATTTACTTTGCGCTAAATTTCATTATTTTGCACATAGTTTATATTTGATATATAATGAGCATAATAAGGAGGCAGGCTTCTATGACACTCAACAATATATTAGCGTTCTGTGTGACATTCATTATATCGGTCATCCTAACCCCTTTTATCGGTAAAATCACAAAAGAAATGGGTATAATAGCTCATACTAATAATAGAACTGTACATCATGGTATTATTCCTCGTACAGGTGGATATGCCATCTATGTGGCATTCCTTATAGGGGCAATGGTATTCCTTAAAACAGATAATCAGATCAACTCTATATTAATAGGCGGTTTGATTGTTTTCTTATTTGGCTTATATGATGATATTCATGACCTTCCTCCAAAGATGAAGGTTCTTGGACAGGTCGCTGCAGCACTTATAGTCATATTTTATGGTGGTATATCTTTAAAAGGATTTACTATTCCTTATATTCCTACTATTCTTTCTTATTCTATTGCCTTAATAGTCACTCTAGGTTGGATTGTAGGTATTACCAATGCAGTAAACCTCATCGATGGATTAGATGGTTTATGTGGTGGTATATCCATGATTGTATTGATTACTACAGGACTCATCTCTATCCATTATGGACGTACAGATATCACTTCATTAACACTCTTGCTTGCAGGATCCATTGGAGGCTTTTTAGTATTTAATTTCCATCCTGCAAAAATATTCATGGGTGACTGTGGGGCTTTATTTATTGGCTTCATGTTATCTGTGATTTCTTTATTAGGTTTTGGTTTTAAGACCTCTACATTCTTTACTTTAGGGGCACCTATTGTCGTATTGGCAGTACCTATTATGGATACACTCATTGCGATTATTAGACGTAAGGTTCATCATCAACGCTTTGATGAAGCAGATAAAGGACATTTACATCATAAATTGATGTTCTCACTAGAATTAGGTCAGACTAAGAGTGTTCTTATACTATATATTGCGACCGCATTGTTTTCTATCTGTTCATTTATCCATATATATAGTGTAACTGCATCAATTCTATTATTCGCATTATTACTCCTTGTATTTGAGATATTCGTGGAATATACCAATATGATTTCACGTAAATATAAACCAATTCTTACAATTCTCAATATATTCTTAAAAAGAGATGACTTACCAAAGATCAAAGAATCTAAAACATATTTAATGATAGCAAAAAGACATCATGTGAAATATATTCTTATTGGGTTCTTATGTGCTGTGATTGCAGTAAGTGGTGGTTTTGTTTATTACACACACAATGATAAAAAGCCAGTCGTAAATACACCAGTAGTGACTTATGCTATGCCAAACCATCCTACTTCTTTAATGAAATCAGTGCATGAAGATATCAATGCATCTCATACTAAGAGAAATACATGTCAGAATGTCGCTGCATTATTTGCGATTGATTTCTTTACTATTTCTAATAAAAAGAAAAATGAGATTGGTGGTGCGCAGTATTTCTATAGTGATCGTTTAGATAACTTTGAAGAGTTTGCAAAGTCTAGCTATTATGCGAATGTGAATGATATGATAGAAAATAAGACAAATCTTGATGAAGTCACAACATATGAAGTGAACTATACAAGAGCATCCGATGTTACATTAAGTGGTTTAGAAGATTATGAATATACAGATGTTGGATTAGAAATTACATTTAATAAAAAGAATTTCTATTACAACTATCAAACTATTAACGTAAAAGTAACACTTATAGAAAAGAATAATCGTTTTAGTATTGTTTCCCTTGACTTCAACAATGGTGTAAGCGAATAAAGGTGTTGTAATCAATATATTTTTATGATATTATTTATTCGCTAATGTAGAAAAAGTCTAAAAGAGAAGGAGGCAGGAAAAATGTTAGAAGTACTTTTGATCATTGTTTCTATAGCCCTAATTATTGTGTGTCTTTTACAAACGGGAAAAACTGATGGTATTGTTAATGCATTAACTGGCCAGAGCTCTAACCTTTTTGCCCAGCAAAAAGAAAGAGGTGTGGATTTAGTTCTTACACGTATTACTGTGGGACTAGGTATTGCATTCTTTGTTATCGCAATTCTTATTAAAATGGCAGGATAATAATAAAGGGGCACTTATGAGTGCCTCTTTTCTTTTGTTGGAGGTGAATATATGAAAGAAGATGTTTTAGAATTATTAAAGAATAAAGACTTAAAGGATAGAAAAATAGATGCTCTTGCAAGTGCACTACATTATGATTCTACTGAAGAATATATCGCATTTGTAAAGCTTATGAATAGATTAGAAGAAGATGGTGAAGTGATTAGAGATAATCAGAATAACTATCATTTGATTGATGATTTCCATTATTTAAAAGGTGTTTTGAGTTTAAATAAAAAGGGATTTGGTTTTGTAAAAGTTGATGAAGAGACTGAATACTATATTAATAGCAAGAACCTCAATGGTGCTTTTGATCAGGATGAGGTTATGATTGAAACAACTGTCTATAGAGGAAAACCTGAAGGACGTGTTGTAAAGATCATTAAGCGTGGTATGACTCGACTTGTTGGATTAGTCAGAAAAGGTAGAAGAGAACTCATCATCATGCCTGATGATCCTAAGTTTACTGATTGGATTTATGTAGATGAAGCCCATGCACATGGGGCTATGCCTGGACATAAGGTTGTTGTAGAGATTAAGAAGTACAAGCCTTATTTAAAGGGCGATATTGTTAAGATTATTGGTCATAAGAATGATCCTGGTGTAGATATCTTATCTGTTGTGAATAAGTATGATGTGGATATTGATTTCCCACAGGCAGTCTATGATGAGATTGAGTCTATTCCTCAATCTATTGATCCAAGTGATATTCCTAATCGTTTAGATATTAGAGATTGGCAGATTGTGACTATTGATGGTGATGATGCCAAGGACTTGGATGATGCGATTTCTTTAAAGAAATTAGATAATGGGAATTATCAGTTAGGTGTTCATATTGCGGATGTTTCATTCTATGTGAATGAAGGAACTGAATTAAATAAGGAAGCGATTAGAAGAGGCACTTCTATTTATCTTGTAGATAGAGTGATTCCTATGCTGCCTCATAAGTTATCTAATGGTATCTGTTCACTTAATGAAGGTGTGGACCGTTATGCAATTAGCTGCATTATGGAAATCAATGATAAGGGGCAGGTTGTAGATCATAATATCTACCCTACTGTTATTAGAAGTTCTCATCGTATGACATACAATAATGTGAATGCGATTCTTGCAGGTCATAAAGGACTAAAGAAGAAATACAGTGATGCTGTTGAATTATTCTTTAATATGAAAGAATTAGCTGCTATCTTAAGAAAGAAGAGAGATCGTCGTGGTGCGATTGACTTTGATGTAGATGAAGCAAAGGTTCTTGTAGATGATAAAGGACGTGCTATAGATGTTGTCTTAAGAAATCGTGGTGAGAGTGATCATATTATTGAAGAATTCATGTTATGTGCTAATGAAACAGTGGCTGAACACTTTAAATGGATGGATGTACCTTTCATCTATCGTATACATGAGTATCCTAAGAAAGAGAAGTTACAACAATTTGTTTCCATTGCGAAGCCTTTGGGTTATACTATTCATGGGTCTCTTGAAAAGGTCAACCCTCATGAATTAGCACGTATGATTGAAGAATCTAAGGGAACACCTGAGCATGATATTATTTCTACATTATTATTAAGATCAATGCAGAAAGCACGTTATGATGCTCAATGTCTTGGACACTTCGGTCTTGCGGATGAATTCTATACACACTTCACATCACCTATTAGACGTTATCCAGACTTATTGGTACATCGTTTGATTAGAACTTACTTATTCAAGAATGATTATTCTAGAATGAATGAGTTTGAAGAAATGATTCCAGTACTTGCTGAACAGTCTTCTAATCGTGAAAGAATTGCGATTGATATTGAACGTGAAGTCGAAGATATGAAGAAAGCTGAATTTATGTCTCATCATGTGGGTGAGGTATTTGATGGTTATATTTCTTCTATTACAAGTTTTGGATTCTTTGTATCACTTCCTAATACCATCGAAGGTCTTGTTCATATGACTTCCTTAACAGATGATTATTATGCTTATGATGAAAAGAATCTTATTCTTATCGGTGAACATACAGGACGTATGTTCAAGATGAGTGATCCAGTAAAGGTCAGAGTAACTGAAGCAAATAAGCTAGAAAAGACAATTGACTTCGAGCTTGTAAAAGCTGGAAGTCATAGAAAGAAGAAAAGAAAATTCCGTACAAGAAGGTAATATATATGAAAATCATCTCAAATAACAAAAAAGCATATCATGATTATTTTATCCTAGAAACTTTTGAAGCAGGTATTGAATTAAAAGGTACTGAAATCAAGTCTATTCGCAAAGGCAGTGCTAACCTTAAGGACTGTTTTGTAAGAATTAAAGACCATGAAGCTTTTATTGAGAATATGTATATTGCCCCTTATGAAAATGGAAATATCTTTAATCATGAACCTAGACGTATTAGAAAACTATTGCTTCATAAGAAAGAAATTAGTAAACTAGAGAAGAAGGTTCGTGAGGATGGTTTAACAATCGTTCCTACAAAGCTTTACTTCAATACCTCAAAAGCAAAGCTAGAAATTGCTCTTGCAAAAGGTAAGAAGCTTTATGACAAGCGTAATGATTTAAAAGAAAAAGATGCTAAGCGCGATATTGAGAAAGCTCTCAAACGCGCTTATTAATGGGGGCGTCTTGGATTCGACAGGGGTCAGTTTGAATCAGGCAGCAGTCGTTGGCAAACGTTACATGCACAAACAAATATCTGGAAACAGAACAAATTACGCTTTCGCTTAATAGTCGACATAGACTTGCGAATGCAGACCTATCTGCGCTTACACCTTTAGAGTCTGTAACATAACCTGTAAGATAAGGGATATAGGATGTTCTGACTATATTCATGAAAATCAATCAGAAATCGGTATGCGAAAGATTGCTTATTGATCGTAACATACTTAAATTGATTCAATAAGATAAACTGTAGACACCTGATATGGGACGGCTTTTGGACGGGGGTTCGATTCCCCCCGCCTCCACCAAAATTAAGAGTTAAAATGGATGTCATCAAAAAAACTGATGAAATCAACATTTTTTAAGATATTTAAAAAAATCAAGAAATAGCGATTTATGTGGGTGTCACTACCTATAAATCGCTATTTTTTACTTTAAAGATGAGGTAAAATGGATGTAATGAAAGTAAAAATTGCAGATTATTTATGTTTGATGGAAATTATTAGATAATTATTTTTTGAAAGGATGTGTTTTTCATGAATTATATTTTAAAACAGTATGATAATGATGCGCCCCTGTCAAGTAGACAGGTGAAATAATTAAAAACATGTACCCATGCCAGCCACGTAGTGGCTGGCATTTTTTTATGCATAATGTGCCGCCTTATATTTCTGTATCGCCTTATTCTCAGGTATTGGATACTGAAATGGATTCTCATTGCACAATGCTTCACTTCTTACTTCATAAGGTGTTCTCACACCAAATCTTCTTTGATATCTTTCATGACTGTAATATCTTATCCATTCTCTTATTGCTTCTTCTAATTCCTCTCTTGTTTCATATTTCTTGCCATAATGATATATCTCACATTTAAGTATTCCCCAAAATCCTTCCATTGGTCCATTATCAATGCAGCAGTGAACTCTGGACATGCTCTGTTCCATGCCATTATCCTTAAGCATACGCACAAAGACAGGACTCGTATACTGGAAACCTCCATCACTATGAAATAACGGATGTGCTCCTGGATTAGCGTCTACAGCTGATCTGAATGTACCAAAGACAAGACTATTATCGTTATGGTCACTAATTGCATATCCTACTGGATATCTGTCATAAAGATCTAGTATCAGGCTTAGATATAGCTTATTTTCATTATTCTTTCCATATTTGAACTCAGTGACATCTGTTACCCATTTTTCATTTGGTCTTGATGCATTAAAGTCTCTTTTAAGATTATTCTTGGCTGTATTGTTGCTTTTTCTGACTGTACAGCTTCTTCTTTTTGGTCTTATGATTGACTTGATGCCAAGTATTTTCATCACCTTGTAGACCTGCTTGTCATTATAGTTCTTGTTTTCATCTCTGTTTATTCTATCTGTCATCATTCTGTAGCCAAGCGTATGATTGAACTTCTCATCATACTTTCTTATAAAGTCTGCCAGTTCCTCATTTTCAAGATCTCTTTCGCTTTTGTTATGTTTAAGCCATTTATAATAATTCGCCCTCTTTACACCTAATATCTCAAACATAGCTGATAGGCTTACCTCTTTGTCTTCTTCCTTGATTTCCTTGATTGACTGATATTCATTCTCGAATTTACTTGTTCTGCATATCCTCTCCTTTCTATCTCCTCCACTTTTTTTAACAGTCTAATCTCCAGATGAGCTCTTTCAAGCTCACGTTCCTTTTCTCTCAGCTGTTTCTTTAGAAGGCCAAGCTCATCTAGCTCCTCATCCTTTTTACGGCGTCCACGTCTATCTGATAAGCCTTCTTCACCTTTTTCTTTGTACTTTCTTACCCAGTTAAATACATTTGAATATGTCACATCAAATACTTTGCACGTACCCGAATAATCAAGATTGTGTTCCATACAGTACTTTGCTATCTCTATTCTTTCTTCTTTTGTAACTTTTCTGCACTTTGTCATATAGATTTCTTTACCTCCAGGAATATAATCCTTTAACTCTATATGATCATTATATAACTTTACCCATACAAGTACTGTCCCACATGCAGGAATTTTATACTTTACTGCGATATCTCTTAGTGAACCTTCCCCAGCTAGATATGCTTCTACGACCTTTCTTTTAAACTCTTTTGTATATGATTCATTTGCAGGCTTCTCATCAAATGCAGAATCGCCATATGCTTGAAAGATTCTAATCCACCTTTGAACTGTAGTTATACATACATTTATTTCTTCAGCTAGACTAGTAACTGATTCACTGCCATCTAAGTATCTTCTACATATTTCAATTTTTTCTTCCCATAAAAAAACCTCCTCAGCAAACAGTGATTTTAATTATCTACACTGTCTACTAGGAGGTCATCATATCACGTTGCAGAGCATTATTTTAATTTTAATGTCTGCAGGATAAGTGCGAGGTTATCATTTGTCAAATTGCAGTATTCGATTAAATTCGCCAGTTTATCGCACTGTTCACCGCCACCGATGATATCGAAACGACTGCGCCAGATTGTTGGTAAGATTCTATCATCATTATCAGGGTCATAATGGCCAAATGAACGTTCCATGTATTCATATGCAATAGGATTGACATCCGGTTTAAAGAATGTACAAACACAATTGAATAACCATTCCGGGTCGATGTTTGAGATAAAACCGTCATATACGTTTGCTGTGGTTTTAGGGTCATATCCAGCCTGAATGAAAGCGTTCCGGCACTGTTCCTGATATGGTCGGTATTTTTTACGAAGTTCAGGGTTACGCTGAATGTCTTTGGCTTTGATGCATTTGAAGTCAACCTCTGGATGTTCCACATCTAAGAAATGACAGAATGTATTGATTAATTCAATAGGCACAAAAGTCAGAGACTCTTTGTCTGTAAATTTCATGTTATCAAGTATCATGATAATGCTCCTTTCTGAGTGTAATTATTTTCTGATAATTTGATTATACAATACACATCTCCAAAATAGAAGATGTGTGTTATAAGATAAATTATAATTTATCTCTTGATATGTGCTGTTATAATTGTGTAACTATATGAATTTATAGTAATTATTATATTTTCTATTTCACAATACCAATTCTTACCTTGTTTATATATATTGCAATTCTTATCTAAAAGTTTATTTTTACAATATTCTACTACATCATTTGTATCTATTTTTAAATTTTTCTTTATTCTATCAATACCCATTTTAGTAGTATGAACTTTATCTATATTAGATAATAATTTTTCTTTATCAATCATAAATCTCTCCACATATTATAATCCATTTTTTAATCTACATTTACACCTTTATTTAATAACTTATTACCCGCAAAATAGATTATAACATTATAAACGGCATATACAATTATTCCAACTATCATCATATCTTTAAGTGCATTAGAACTTATATCCATACTATTAAATACCAACATTATGTCTGGATTTAACAAACCTGCAATATAAAGAATTGCAACAGAGATTGCAGATAACATCATATATGTAATAAAACCAATAATAATAGATTTTACTAATTTTAAATTATTAGATTTATGTCCTATTATTATACCTAATATTCCACTCATCATCATAAATAAAAATTCAAAGAATATGGCAATAAGCATTACAAAAATAAAACCAAATACAGAACTATCAAAATATATTGCTGATTGTTCTAAGAATTCTTTTAATATAATCCAAGTATCGTTATTTAAGCTTGATATTGCTAAACAAGCTACAATAACAATAAATGAAGTTAATAATGTTATAATTGCTGTTAAAATTTTAGATAGATAAATTTTATTTTTGCTTACAGGTAATGTATGTGTTAAATATGATTCATCTTTATAAATGTTTTTTACAAATCTCGCCCAATTTCTCATAAAACAATTTATTAATATATTTATAATCATTGCAATAAGTACACCACAGCATATTTTAT
>OLHG01000513.1_pt1 | contig 27403 bp, 24 predicted proteins | sample 1605971 | NCBI WGS metagenome assembly OLHG01 (sample SAMN03283289) | human gut metagenome | biome: human-associated habitat; material: feces | host: Homo sapiens | place: Peru | collected 2012 | reverse complement strand
TTGAAGTTCTGCGTGCCCTGCTCAACCGCCCGGATGTGGACAGTGTGACCGCCGCAACCGACGCAGGCCGGGAGGGAGAACTTATCTTCCGCTTTGTCTACCAAATGGCCGGCTGCACGAAACCTGTGAAGCGGCTCTGGGTTTCCAGCATGGAGGATGCCGCCATCCGGGAGGGCTTTGCAAACCTGCGCCCGGATTCGGATTACGATGCGCTGTACCAATCGGCCCTCTGCCGTGCAAAAGCAGATTGGCTGGTGGGCATCAATGCAACGCGACTGTTTTCGGTGCTGTATCACAAAACCCTGACGGTAGGCCGGGTGCAGACCCCGACACTGAAAATGTTGGTGGACCGGGACGCAAAAATCCTGCGCTTCCAGAAAGAAAAGTATTACACGGTCGGCATCCATTCCGGCAGCCTGAAAGCAGACAGTGGGTGCATTGCGGATGCAGAAACCGCAAATTCTCTCAAAGAAAAATGCACGAGTGCAGTTGCCGTCTGTACTTCTGTCAAACGGGAGAAAAAGACAGAACAGCCGCCCAAGCTCTATGACCTGACCACCTTGCAGCGGGAGGCAAACCGCCTGTTCGGTTTCACGGCAAAGCAGACCCTTGATTATGCCCAGCAACTTTACGAAAAGAAACTGCTGACCTATCCCCGCACCGACAGCCAATATCTGACCGAGGATATGGGCCAGACAGCACAACATCTTGTGTCTGACCTGCTGGGGCTGCTGCCCTTTGCCCAAGGGCTTGGCTTGACCCCGGAAGTGGGCCGGATTCTGAACAGCAAAAAGGTATCGGACCACCACGCCATCATCCCCACGTCCGAATTTGTAAAGCAGGGTTTCACTGGTCTTGCTGAGAGTGAATGCAAGCTGATGAACCTTGTCTGCTCCAAGCTGCTCTGCGCCGTGGCTGCGCCCCATGAGTACGAAACTGTGACTGCTGTGTTCTCCTGCGCCGGGAACGAGTTCACCGCCAAGGGAAAAACCATTCTCACCCCCGGTTGGAAAGAGATTGAGCGCCGCTTCAAGGCGTCGTTCAAGACCGACGCCGACGAGGACGCGCCGGAGCTGGCACGGGAGCTGCCGGAGATCACCGAGGGCCAGACCTTTGACCCGGTGGAGGCCAGTATCACCGAGCATTTCACCACGCCGCCCAAGCCCTACACCGAAGATACGCTGCTATCCGCTATGGAACGGGCCGGGGCCGAGGATATGCCGGAGGACGCCGAGCGCCAAGGTTTGGGAACCCCGGCAACCCGCGCTTCCATTCTGGAAAAGCTGGTGCAGATGGGCTTTGTGGAACGCAAAGGCAAGCAGCTACTTCCCACCAAGGACGGCCACAACCTTGTGTGTGTCCTACCGGAAGTGCTGACTTCTCCCCAGCTCACGGCGGAATGGGAAACCAAGATGACGGCCATTGCCAAGGGCGAGGCCGCCCCGGAGGGCTTCATGGTAGGCATTGAGGAAATGACCCGAAGCCTGATTTCCCGATATTCGCAGATCAGCGAGGACGCGCAGAAGTTGTTTCAGTCCGAGCGTGTTGTTATCGGCAAGTGTCCCCGCTGCGGCGAAGCCGTCTACGAGGGCAAGAAAAACTATTACTGCGGAAACCGGGCCTGCCAGTTTGTCATGTGGAAGAATGACCGATTTTTTGAGGAACGGGGCAAAACGTTCACCCCGAAGATCGCCGCCGCGCTGCTCAAAGACGGAAAGGCAAAGGTAAAGGGTCTGCGCTCCATGAAAACCGGCAAAACCTATGACGGGACGGTGCTTTTGGCCGATACCGGCGGGAAATACGTCAACTACCGTGTGGAGAAAAAGAGCTGACGGAGTAACGTAGCAAGCATAGGAAGTGTAGCCACACTTCCGATAAATCCCTGACCCGGCCACCCTGCCGGGCCGGGGGGTTTTGCTTGTTGGGGAAATCCCCAAACCCCTGTTTTTCTCTCCGCGTTCACAATTATCATGTTTCAAAAAACTGTTTTCACTGGTATAATCAAAGAAATAGCTGATTGTGCGTTAAAAAATGATAGCGCAATGCTTCGTTGCGGCGGTTCCTGCTTGCGTTGGTAGAAATAGAACGCCTTATTTGCTATGATTTTCTAAAAACAATAGCAGGAGGAAACTTCATTATGACCCTCGGAGAGAAAATACAAAAACTAAGAAAGCAGCGCGGACTTTCCCAAGAGGCGCTTGCCGAAAAGGTAACGGTTACACGGCAGACGATTTCAAAATGGGAATTGGGACAATCTACCCCCGATCTGGATTTTATCGCCCAGCTTAGCGACATCTTCAATGTATCTTCTGATTACCTGATTAAAGATGAAATGATCGAGCCAGACGAGCTACTATATAAAAAGCGTAGTTACCACTTATCCGAAAGAGGCAAGCGCATTATTTTGGTAGTTGTTTCTGCGGCAGCTTTAATCGCTGGATGTGTGTGCTTGATCTGCGACTATTTTACTTCGGACAGATTATCGTGGTCATTGATTGCTGTTGCTTCAATTATAGCTGCATGGCTTATGTTGCTTCCAAGTCTGATTTCCAGAACAAAGATCGTTTTGAAAACCTTAGTTGTAGTCAGTGTTATCCCTTTTCCGCTACTGGCAATATTGTCTTTGCTTTTGAAAAGGTCAGTTATATTCACGTTGGGCGTTTGCATAACGCTGATTGTGATTGCTGCAATCTGGACAATGTATATAATTTTCCGCAAGTGCAGAAAAAACTTGTGGCGGGCATTTGGCTTTGCCCTGCTGGTTTTAATACCAGTACCGATTGCAATTACTCATATTACAGCTTGTTTTTTACCGCAAGTCCAGTTTGATTTTACATCTGACATATTCAACAGCGGGATCACCCTTGCGCTTTCTCTTGTGTGCTTTGGGGTAGATTATTTGCTCTATCACAGGAAAGGGGATGTAACAGGGAAAAAATGAAAACAGTTCTTCTACACGGATTGGGACAAACAGCACAAGACTGGAAAGATGTAGTCTGTCAACTTTCAACTTCTAATGTCGAGTGTCCAGAGCTTTTTTCTTCAATGGGGAATGAAATATCCTACTCCCGGATTTTGGCTAATCTTGAACGGCAGTATTCTGATGCAACAGAGCCGCTTTATATTTGTGGCCTATCGTTAGGGGCGCTGCTTGCCCTCGACTTTACTATTCGTCATGGGGATAAAGTGGCTTCGCTGGTCTTAATCGGCGCACAATACAAAGTACCAACATTACTGATAGATTTTCAAAATCTCTTGTTCCGCTGTATGCCCGCTAAGAGTTTTTACAACATGGGATTATCAAAAAGTGACACAATTAAACTGTCCCATTCGATGCGGTCATTGGATTTTACTTCACAATTAAGCAAGATTACCTGTCCTGTTACTGTTTTGTGTGGAGAAAAAGATAGGGCCAATCTAAAAGCATCGAAAAAGTTAAATGAGTTACTTTCCCAAGCAACTTTGCAAATTGTCAGCGGTGCAGGCCATGAAATTAACAAAGATGCACCAGAAGCTATTGCTGCCATACTTAATATGTAATTAGCATTTTAGACAACCGAATAATTTGTCGCCCACCGGCGGCACCACCCAGCAGGAAATCTTTCAAAGGTTTCCTGCTTTTCTTATGCCATTTTTTAGAAAGGAGCGACCAAATGAGCGAAGTGTTTTCTATCCTGCTTCATAACCGACAGCGTTATGAGCAAGGCAAAGATGGCCTTTGGTTTTCTTTGCCGACCACAACCGAAAAGCTGCAAGAAGCCCTGCGGGAAATCGGGATCAGTGCCGACAATCCGCAGGACTTTTTCTTGTACGACTACCGAAGTACGCAGGAGCGTCCCATTAAGCTGCCCCGCGATCTGGTGTTGTCCGCCGATGTGGACGAACTGAACTTCCTTGCCGCGAGGCTGGAAAAGCTGGACGCCGCCGAGCTTGCGGAGCTGAACGCCGCCCTGACAAGCCCGCAGAGCGACTTCCACAGCATCGGACAGATCATCGACTACCCCGACAACGTGGACTACTATGTGCATCTGCCGGATGTCACCGGCACGGGCCAGTTGGGTGACTACTACCTGAACCGTTCCGGCATGGTGGATATGCCGGAGGAATGGAAAGCGGGAATTTTCCTACCTCGTTTCGGCCTGCATATTGCCAATACGGAGCATGGTGTTTTCACCGACTACGGCTATCTGGTGAAAAGCGGCGACGAGTGGCAGCGTGTCCATGAGGGCCAGCCGGTGCCGGAGGAATACCGGGTGATGGCCTATCCCGCGCCGGAAATTCTGCGGGACGAGGCCCCGGCCCGGACGGTGCAGCCGGAGGCAGCGCCCACCGCCGAAGCTGCGGCCCCGCCGCCCGTCGTCCCTATCATTCTCAACAGCCAGAACAGCGCCGACCGCATGAAAGAGATCACCGACCGGCTGGAAACCGGCATACAGGAGCTTTTCGAGAGTGAACGCTACAAAGCCTATCTCACCTCTATGGCGAAGTTCCACAGTTACAGCTTCAACAATACGCTGCTGATCGCCATGCAGGGAGGCCAGCTTGTAGCGGGCTACAACAAGTGGCGGGACGATTTTCACCGCAATGTGAAGCGGGGCGAGAAAGGCATCAAGATTCTGGCCCCCGCCCCCTACAAGGTGAAAAAGGAAGTGCCGAAGCGGGACGAACAGGGCCAGCCGATGATGGAAAAAGACGGTAAGCCGTTGACCGAGGTACAGGAAAAACAGATTCCGGCGTTCAAGATTGTGTCTGTCTTTGACGTGAGCCAGACCGAGGGCGAACCCTTGCCCTCTATCGGTGTGGACGAGCTGGCCGGAAATGTGGAGCAATACGAGGACTTCTTCAAGGCGCTGGAACAGACTTCCCCCGTCCCGATGGCCTTTGAGGACATCCCCGGTGGTTCTCATGGCTACTATCACCTGACGGAAAAGCGGATCGCCATTCAGGAGAACATGAGTGAGCTGCAAACCCTGAAAACGGCCATCCATGAGATTGCCCATGCCAAGCTCCACGCCATTGACCCGGAGGCCCCTCTGACCGAGCAGGCCAACCGGCCCGACAGCCGCACCCGCGAGGTGCAGGCCGAGAGCGTGGCTTATGCCGTCTGCCAGCACTACGGACTGGACACATCCGACTATTCCTTTGGGTATGTGGCTGGTTGGAGTTCCGGCAAAGACCTGAAAGAGCTGCGGGCGTCCCTTGAAACCATCCGGGCCACCGCCCATGAGCTGATTACTACCATCGACGGCCACCTTGCCGAGCTTCAGCAACAGCGGCAGGCGCAGCAGGCCGTGGAGCAAACTGTGGAACAGGCCGCCGAGCAGCCTGCCCCCGACAGTGTGTTTTCCAAGCTGCCCCCGGAACAGCAGCAGGAAATGACCGACAATGTAAAGGCCATGCTGCAAACCCTGATTGACGCCGATGTGAAATCAACCGGCGAGGTGACGCAAGGCACGTTAGACGCCATTCAGACACAGGGCTTTGTCCTTTCCGGCGACGGGACGCTGCAACGGGCCGAGGCCCAGCCGGAGCCGCAGCCGTGGAATGGGATTGACGGCCTTTTGAACAACAAACCCATTATGCCGGAGGCCACCCCCACGGAACGGGCCAACGCTCTGATCGACTGGGCCGAGCGCAACGGACAACGCATGGGCAACGAGGAACGCCGGTTGATCGTGGAGTACGCCGAGGCTGTGGGCAACACGGACAAGGTGATTGAGCTTATCAACCGCCTGTGCGAACATGGCTATGAAATGCAGCACGGCCATGTGGACGAGCTGGTGAAAAGCCGGATTGACCGAGAAATCGCGGAGGCCAAGGCCGCACAGCAGCCCACCCTTGACCCCACGGCAGAGCCGGTTGTGACGATCCTTTTCACCGAAAGCCCCGATTTGGAAATGGGCCAGCAAATGCCGCTGCATGAGGCCGACGCCCTGTTTGCCCGGCTGGACGCAGAACATCGAGGCGGCGGCTACTATGACAAGACCGACTTCCGCATTGATTTTACATTCCAAGGAGAGCCGCACAGCTATTCCGGGCGGCAGGACTTTGGCGACCGGGACGGTTCCCTGATTGAGCATATCCGGGAGTATCAGACCTTTTATCTGAACGATGAAAAATGGAAAGACCATCTGACCCGGCAGGACGGCCCGGAGGCATGGGCGGAGAATCACGCCAGCCGGGAAGCCTTTCTCACCGAGATCATCCCCTACATGGAGCTGCATTGCAACCTGTCCCGGCTGGAACAGGAGGCGCAGACCCGTTTGGCGTCCAGCGACACCCTGACGCCGGAGGAAACCGCCTACTATGGGGCGCTGGTGGACTACGCTATGGAGTGCCGTCCGCTGCTCAACCACGGAGAGCCTTTGCCGGAAATGCCGAAACTGACCGACTTCGACCAGAGCTTGCAGGACTACAAGGCGCAGGTGGAGGCCGAAATTGCACAGGAGGCCGCCGACGCCGGTATGACCGTGGAGGAATATGCGGCGGCTGGCTATGAGGCTCCGGCCCAGCCGCAGGAGGCCCAAGAGCCGCCCCAGCAGGAAACCCCGGAACAGCCGGTGAAAGAGCCTGCGGCGTCCGACTACTACTATTCCATCAATGAGGGTGCGGCCCGCCGTGCCAAGGAAATGAACAGCTTTTCCGATTACAAGCCCGGCAGCGCCACAGCCGAGTACCGGCATTATGTGGATGAAGCCTTTGCGCTGGCACAGGAACAGAAAAAGCGCGTCGATCCCATGTACCATGAGAAGATCGACAGCCTGCTTGACACCTATGCCCGGAAGCTGGCCGCCAACATGAACCACGGCTATGAGATTGACGCCCGTGTTCCGTCCATTTTGATTGCCGGTGGTTCCAATTTCCCGGTACGCCAGAAAGAAAAACAGAACGCGGCCCGCGACAGTAATATGCAGGAATGGCAGTACATCCAAGGGCTGCTTGATAAAATCCGCAGCACCGGCATGGGCGGCATCCGGCAGGACGACCCGCAGGCCATTCCCAAGCTGCAAAAGAAGCTGGCCGGTCTGGAAAAGGCGCAGGAAACCATGAAAGCGGTCAACGCCTATTACCGCAAACACGGCACACTGGACGGCTGCCCGCACCTCTCTCCTGAAAACATCGAAAACCTGAAAGCGGATATGGCGTCCGGCTGGCACTATGAAAAGAAGCCGTTTCAGAGCTGGGAGCTGTCCAACAACAATGCGGAAATCCGCCGCGTCCGGCAGCGGATCGAAAGCCTGACCCGCGCAAACGAAGTGGCCTATGTGGGCTGGGAGTTTGACGGCGGCCATGTGGAGGCCAACCGGGATCAGGGCCGCTTGCAGGTGTTCTTTGACGGCAAGCCGGAAGCGGACGCCCGCCAGCAGTTGAAAGAACACGGTTTCCGCTGGGCGCCGAGTGTGGGTGCATGGCAGCGGCTTTTGAACGACAATGCCTACCGTGCGTCGGACAGGATTGCTTGTATTCAGCCCCTTTCCGGCATCAAGCCCACGGAGCTGCAACGCAACAGCAGCCGGGAGCAGAGGGCGCAGATGGCACAAGAACAGGCCGAGCCGGACTACTTCTACCGGGTACACGCCAACCCCCGCAGCGACAGCCGGGAAAACCTGTATATGCTGCAAGCCTATATCCCGCAGGACAACGGCAGGGCCAAGATTGGGGATGTTCTCTACATCGGGACGCCGGAACGGTGCCGGGAGCTGATGGATCAGCTTAATACCGGGGAGCTGACGCAGGAGGCCGTCAAGGAGCTGTATGCCAAGGAACAGGAGCAGCCGGAACAGAAACCCACCCCGGAACAGGAACCGGCACCAGAGCCGGAGCCGGAACAAGAACCCGTGCAGGAGCCGGAAACCGCCCCGGAGCCGGAAGTTACTTCCGACACCGAACCGCAGGCAGCCCCCGCAAAAACCCTGACGGAGTTGCAGGAAAAGGCGCTGGAAATCGCTGACCGCTACAAAGACCTGCCCTTGCAGGCCAAGATTGATGTGATCGCGCAGGCGTTTGGCTGTAAGACCGGCGAAATCCACACGTCCCCCTGTACCGGCAAATGGCGCGGCACCAGCGATATGACGATCCGTTTTGACAACGGCGCGTCCCTGTTTATCGGCAACCGCCTAACGCCGAAAGCCAAGACGGTCAAGGTGCAGACGGAATGTGTCAACCGTACTTTGGTGCAGTACAACCCGGAGATCGTCAAGGCCACCAAGGAAGCGGCCCTGCCTGCGCTGTTGCAGCGGGAGGCCAAGGACAACGAGATCGCGGCCCAAAAGGGCTTGAAGCCCTACACGCTGCTCAATGTGGAGTTCAACGAGGGAGCCGATGAAAAGACCGGCGGTTATATTGGCTGGTACTATGTGACGCTGGCCGTGGACGGCAAAATCTGTACCCATCTGGAAACGGGATTGAACCATGACATTGCCAGCGGCAAGGTGAGCGACACCCCAACACGGGCCGACTACTACCCGGCAGGAGCCTTGAAAGAGGCCGATGTAGACTACGTTTTCAATAACGTGGGCTTTTCCTCTGCGTCCACCCTCTATACGGTGCCGTTGCGGGACGATGTGCGGGAACGGGCCGAAAAGACACTGGCCGAGCGCAGCGCCGCCGCGCCGGAGGCAAGCCGGGAATGGGGCTTTTACATCATTCCCGATCTGAAAACATGGGCCACCAATGCCGAGCAGCAGACCCCGATAGAGCATTTCGCTACCTTTGAGGAAGCCAAGGCCCGGTTCGACGAGCTGCGGAGCCAGCCCTATAACAGCGAGGCCAAGGATTTGAACACCGATGGCCGACCCTATGCCCATCTGACGCTGGGCATGGAAAGCAAGGACGGCATGAGCGCCGCCGATATTCTTCATGTACGGGCGGGCCAGAATTATCTTGTGGAGGACTTCACTCGCATGGAACGGTTGCGGAGTGATCCCGTGGTACTGGAAAGCCTTTCCCGTGTGGCACAGGAAATCGGCTTTGACCGGGTGCGGCCCTATGTGGTGGAGAACGGCAGCTACAAGGCCATGCCGGATATGCCTTTCACCCAATGGGAAAACCCGTATTTCACCGTCGATCCCCCGGCACAGGAGCAGGGCGACACCTTTACCATCTACCAGCTCAAAGGCGGGCCGGAAACACGGGACTATCGCTTTGAGGCTTACGAGAGCTTGCAGGAAGCGGGGCTGGCTGTTGACCGGCAGAATTACGATCTTATCTACACGGCCCCGCTGGACGGCAAAACCACGCTGGAGGACATCTACCGTACATTCAACCTTGACCGTCCCGCCGACTTCACCGGCCACAGCCTTTCCGTTTCCGACGTTGTGGTGCTGAACCGTAGCGGCAAGGAGGAAGCCCATTACTGTGACAGCTTCGGCTTTACGCCGGTGCCGGAGTTTTTCTTGCAGCGGGAAAAACAGCTTACGCCACGGGAATTGCTCACCGGCGAGAGCATCCAGACCCCAAGAGGTAGCTTCCTTGTAACCGACATGAGCCGGGAGCAGTTGGAGGCCGCAGGCTATGGTTTCCACCACCAATCCGAGGACGGCAAGTATCTTATCATGGGCAACGGCACAGACGCTTTTGCCATCCCCGCCCAGCAGGAAAGCCCCATCAAGGCCGCTGAAATGACGACCGAGCAGAACTACAACATGATCGACGGTGTTCTGAACAATGCCCCGACCATGAGTGAACTGGAAGCCAAGGCCAAAGCCGGGGAACAGATTTCCTTGTTCGACGTGGCCGAGGCAGCCAAGGCGGAGGCCCAAAAGCCCAAGCAGCCCCAGCGCCCGGCGCAGAAACAGAAAAAACCGTCCATCCGGGCGCAGCTCAAAGCCGCCAAGGAGGAACAGCAGAAGAAACCGCCGCAGCGGGAAAAAGCACAGGAATTGGAGGTGTGACACCATGAACAGGTTTGAGAATGTGGATGTTCTGGCCGCGCTGGAACAGCTCATGCGGCAGAACACCGCCTTTTATCGCAGCGATTTTGAGATCGACAAAGAGATCATCGGGCGGGCCGCTGCCAGCGACAAGGCCGAGGACAGGACGCTTTTGTGGATGTCCCGCCCGTCCGGGACGCACTGTTTCCGGGAAAGTGATGTGTACCTGCAAGGCACCCGGCAGCACAACACATGGAAGTTTTACGGGGAGCAGACCCGTGACCGGGTGCTGGCCTACGCCGTGGAGCTGACCGGCAAGGTGCGGGGCGTCATTCGCGGCAATCTCTATGAGCTGGACTATCCCCAGCACTTCCGGCACGTCGCAGCCGAGGCGGTACAGGCCGACAACATCATCCTGCACTATGAAAAGGGCGACCGGGAGCAGCCCGCCGGTCTGTACTTCGACGGGCGGCCCGATCCCAAGTTGGGGGCGTTCCTGCGGTATGAGGCCAAGCCTAATGAGCCGGAACACCTGCGGGAGCTGTTGCGGCAGGAACAGAAAGGCCGGGCGCAGCTTGCGCCCGGCGACTTCAAGGCCCACGTCACGGCGCTGCATGACGGCATGATTTTGGCCGAGGCGCAGCGGATCGTGGCCGGGCTGAAAGATCTGTCCGCCCCCAACAGCCCCAACAAGACGCATTTCATGGTGGAGCTGTCCCCGTATTTCGTGCAGATGGCATCCAGCAAGGACACCGACCGGCTGTTTTCCATGTTGCCCTATAAATCTCTGGCCTTTACCGGCATGAAAGACCGGCACGGCCTGTATGCGGTGATCGGCAAGGACGAGAACCGGGACAAGAAAGTGCGGAGGCCCCGCGCTTCCATCCGCAGGCAGCTATCCGAAACCAAACAGGCCCAAGCCCCGAAAAAGGCCCCGGCCAGAACCAAGAAAAATGAATTGGAGGTATGACAATGGTACAGTTTACCGTGGAAGAAGAAAACCTGATCTGTATGTATCACAAGACCGACCAGCGCAGGACGGCGGCCAACATCCGGGCCGCCCTGCCGGACATGGACGAGGACATGGCGGCGCTGGCCTGCCAGACCGCCGACAAGCTGGACGCCATGAACGACGCCGACTTTGAGGCGCGGCAGTTCCATTTCACGGACGAGTGATCCAAGCATAACAAAGCGCCGGGCGCGGGGGCTGTATGGCCTCTGCGTCCGGCGCTTATTTTTCGTGTCCGACCCGGAAAATCCGTTTGCAGCAGCGTTCCGCATATTTCAGTGTTTGATAGGCCCCGCCGTGATCCCGCCATACCATAGCAATCAGGCAATCCGCCCGGTCTACCATCCAGCGATTGCAGGCGGTGATCGCCTGTTTGTAGTGGATGCCCGCAAGCTCAATGGGGATCAGGATTTCGTCAAAGCGGCTTTCATAGTATTCCTTATCCGTGTTTAGCCGCTGCTCCATGTAGGGCAGAACCAATACAAGCGAGATTGCCTTGTCCGGGTGCCGGTGCTTTAGAGTGCGAACCGCGCTGGCGCAAAGAGCGTCAAACTCTCCCTTGCCGCCCACATAGCAAGTCATTTCCTGTTCCGCTTCCAGCAGCCTTTCCAATATCTCCACTACCCGCGATTGACCGAGGCCAAAGACTTCTCTTTGTCCCGCAAAAGTACAAACCACCATATCTATTTCCCCACCTTAAAATGTTTATTTAATAAGCCAACTCACCACAGAAAATTCGCAAAACTTAAAACATATAAATTTTGAATTTATATAGTTTATTATATATCTGTGCCGGGTACTTTACAATAAAGGGGGAATAATATTAGGCGACGTACTGCGAGGACAAATAGATGGAATTAGATTACAAAGAGATTGGAAAGCGCGTGAAGATTGCAAGAATACGGGCCGATCTGACGCAGGAAGCATTGGCAGAAAAGGCCGGGCTGTCCATTACCCACATGAGCAACATTGAAAACGGCCATTCCAAGTTGAGCTTGCCGATGGCGGTTGCGCTGGCAAACGTCCTGTCTGTTTCGGTGGATGAATTTCTGTGCGACAGCGTGATCCACTCCAAGGAAGTTTTCTCCCATGAGGTTCAAATGCTTTTGGAGGATTGCGACGACTACGAGGTACGCATCCTCACCGATCTGCTCAAAGCAGCCAAAGACACGATCCGCAGGGATATGAAGCTGAAACAACAGGAATAGCGCAGGCGGTCATGATTGACCGTACTGCGCTATTCTTTTCTTACAATGCAAAGTGCCGGGCGCGGGGGCTGTGTGCCTCTGCGTCCGGCGCTCTTTTTTCTTATGCCTGCCCCATCGGGAAGTGTGGCAGTTCTTCCAGCAGCTTCAAAATAAGGTGCTGCTTCATATCTGCGTCAACGGCCAGCTCATCAATCATGGGGGTGTAGCGTTCGATCACTTTATCTTTGGCCCACTTCTCACCGGCGACGGCGGCCTTGATGGTATCAGTGTCCAGCAACATTTCCTGTTCGGCCATCGTGTCAACTCCTGTCGTTTTTTGTCTTATTCCAGCATACCACAGAAGCGGCAGGAAAACCAGCGGCGGAAAGATTTTCCTACGCATTTCAAAGCCCGTTTCGACGGGTATGTGATAAATCATTCTGCCACCACACCGACCAGCACCGAAAAGTCTTGATTTCCGTGGGCTTTTTGACCCCTAAATGCGTAGATAAGAGGGGCTTTTCAGCTCTCGTATTTTGCATATCGTTTGTGAAGCTGCTACACTCTATAATTCATATTCTGTTCCTTGTATTCTTCGAGCAAATGAAATATAATGAAATAGATTGTCGGAGGTGTGAACATGGATTACATGACGCTCAAAGAGGCAAGCGAAAAATGGGGCGTTTCGTCCCGACAGATAAATTATTACTGCACCGATGGACGCATCCCCGGTGCTGTCAAAATGGCCGGTGTCTGGCTGATCCCCAAGGAGGCAGAGAAGCCAAAGGACAGACGATAGAGAGGCCCGAAAGGAACGGAAGAATGAAAATATTAGTTGTGGAAGATGATTTAACAATACAAAAACAGTTGAAAAACCTTTTGTCCGGTAATGGATATGAGGTTGACACAGCTACCGATTTTTCAAACGTGATCGAGCAGGTAAAAGCGTTTGCCCCTCATTTGGTTCTGTTAGATATAAAATTGCCGGGAAACAGTGGTTTTGAAATATGTTCGCAGATTCGCAGCTTTTCCGATATTCCCATTGTATTTGTGACGAGCAGTAACACAGACATGGATGAATTGAACAGCATCATGCTGGGTGGGGACGCATTTATTACAAAGCCGTATAATACAGCTATATTGCTTGCCAAAATTGCTTCCTTGCTGCGGCGGGCGTATGCTTCCGGGCAGTCCGAGATACTTACATGGAATGGTGCAGCCCTACATTTAGAAAGCAGCATCTTAGAATACAACGGAAAGAAAGCCGATTTAACGAAAAATGAATTAAAAATACTCTACTATCTTTTTAAGAACGCAGGAAAGATATGTCCCCGTAGCGATATTGTGGATTTTCTTTGGGACAATCAGCTTTACATTGATGATAATGCCCTAAGTGTTAATATGACCCGTATCCGCGAAAAATTGGCATCCATAGGTTTGACCGAATTTATTAAAACCAAGCACAGACAGGGGTACACGTTATGAGTGGCAAACAATATTTGAAAAACCAACTGGCCGTCATTTTAATCAATCTGCTGGGTATGCTTGCCCTTGCTCTGTTTCTGATTGCAAGCGGAAATAATATTCAAACCGTCCTATTCATTCTTGTGGTCTGGCTACTTGTCCTTGCTTCCTGCCTGTTGTTTTTCTTTTTCACCCGGAAAAAAGCTCTGGATAGATTGTTGAATATGGCAGAACAATTAGAAGAACGGTATCTGCTGCCGGAAATCATGCAGGAGCCGGAAAGAGCTGATGAGCAGGTATTTTATCAGATCATGAAAATGGCTGAAAAATCCATGCTGGAACAAATAGGCGAGGTTCAAAGAGAACGGAAAGAATACAAAGAATACATCGAACAATGGATACATGAAGTAAAAACGCCTATCACAGCCATGAAACTGATCTGCGAGAATAACCGCTGTTCATTTACGAGAGAGCTAATGGCCGAGTTGGAAAATATCAATCGTTTCACGGAACAGGCTTTGTATTACGCCCGCAGTGAGCATACGGAAAAGGATTATTCCGTCCGTGAAATCAGGCTTAGTGATGTGGTACACGGAGCAATCGCAGATAGCAAATATCTTCTGCGGCAAAACAATGTGGCAATTACCGTAGACGATATGGAGTACAGTATCTATTCCGATGATAAATGGGTACGGTTTATTTTGGATCAGATCATCAGCAACGTGATAAAATATCGTACAGGCCATCCAATTCTGCATCTTTTTGCAGTAAAAGAAAATGAAAGGGTTGTTCTTTCTGTTGAGGATAACGGTATAGGCATACCCCAAAGTGATTTGCCCCGTATTTTTGAGAAAGGTTTTACTGGGCAGAACGGACGGACGATTCACAGTTCTACCGGCATTGGCCTATACCTCTGCAAGCGCCTTTGTGATAAGCTGGGAATAGGGATTGCTGCCCGTTCCGAAGGAAAAGGAACTATTATTTCTCTTTCTTTCCATATCAATGATTTTGTTACCGGGGTGCAGGGCTGATATGCTCTGCACTTCTTACATTTTTGTAAGAACTGCGTAAGAAAACTTGATACAAAGGGGTGGAAATACAGATTACAATAAGGGTATGAGAAATTTAGAAAGGCAGGAGGACACATGGAACCTATTTTGAAATTAGATCATATCCAGAAATATTATGGCAATGAGGGAAACATCACAAAGGCCATTCAAGATATTAGCTTTTCCGTAGAAGCAGGCGAATTTCTGGGGATTATGGGAGCGTCCGGCTCCGGGAAAACAACTCTTCTTAACTGTATCTCCACCATTGATACAGTAAGCGCGGGTCACATTTATTTGGAGGGGACAGACATTACAGAGATCAAGCCGAAATCTCTTGCCCGGTTCCGGCGGGAGAATTTAGGTTTTGTGTTTCAGGACTTCAATCTGCTGGACACTCTGACAATCTCTGAAAACATTGCGCTGGCGCTTGCAATCAACAAGACCCCGGCGAAAGAAGTGGAGCCTTGCGTGAGTGAGATCGCCGGGAAACTGAACATCCGTGATATTTTAGACAAGTATCCCTATCAAGTGTCCGGCGGTCAGAAGCAACGCTGTGCCTGTGCCAGAGCCATTATTAACAATCCTAAACTGATTTTAGCCGATGAACCCACCGGCGCATTGGATAGTCATTCGGCGCAGATGCTTTTGTCTACAATCCAGAGTATCAACGAGCAGATGGGAGCAACTATCCTCATGGTAACACATGACGCTTTTACAGCCAGTTACGCAAGTCGTATTCTCTTTTTACAGGACGGCAAGATTTTCACAGAATTGCATAAGGGCAGTGACAGCCGAAGTGCTTTTTTTGATAAGATTCTGAATGTCCTAACCATAATTGGGGGAGGACAGAGCCATGTATGCTAAACTTGTTTTGAGAAACGCAAAGCGGTCTGTCAAAGACTATCTGGTTTATATTGTAACCATGACGATCTGCGTCATGCTCTTTTATTCGTTCCTGTCCATTTCCAGCAACTACTATCAGCCGGATATTGGAAGCGAATACAATTTTACGGTATTAGGCGACGGTATGAAAGTGGCTATTTGTGCGATTACCCTCTTTCTGCTTTTCCTGATACGGTTTGTCAATAACTATATGCTGCGGCGTAAACAAAAAGAATTTGCCGTACAATCCATTATGGGTATGGAACAGAAAACCATTGGCAGACTGTTCTTTGCAGAAACCTTTGTAATGGGAATGATTTCGATTGCTATTGGCATTCTTCTCGGTGTGTTGTGTTCCCAATTTATTACGGCAATGCTGCTGACTTCCTATGGAAAAAAATATGAACTGTCATGGACGCTGTTCCCGGATACCGTCGTGCTGACGGTGTGCTTCTTTGTATTGAGTTATCTTGTGGTAGGGCTGTTTAACACCCGCACCATTCGGAAAACAAAAATTGTAGATATGCTTGCGGCAGATCGAGAAAATGACCCGGAACTGAAAAAGGGCCGTTGGATTGTCATTGTTGCTGTACTGTTTGAACTGTTCACAATCTGGATGGCTGTAACCGGTGTTCAAAAGGTCTGGTTTTATTATGACAGCCGTTTTGCCCTGCCGGTTCAAGTCATGTTTTGGGGTAATATCGTCCTGCCCGTAGCGGCCTTGCTTTGGCCTGTATTGTGGCTAATCAGAAAGGAAAAATACGGTTTTCCAAAATTTATTTTCGGGCTGTTCATCTGCTCTGCTCTGAATGCCTGCATAGCAGCCAGTGTACCAGCCTTAATCAATCAGTATTATCTTCCGTTGGGGGCAGGCACCGTCAATCAATACTTATTGTTTGTTCTGGTTGACTTGATTTTTTTCATCTGCGCCCTGATTTACCTTGCCAGCAATTTCATTGTTGTATGGAAGGAAAAATCACCAGAGCATAGATACAAAGGCGAAAACCTGTTCTTTTTCGGGCAAGTTATATCAAAGCTAAATACCACCAGCAAGGCCATGACGCTAATCAGCGTAACGCTTGTACTTGCTATTTGCCTGTTTATCGCTGCCCCGATTTTGACTGGTTGGGCCTCTGGTTATCTGGATATACGGTCAATGTATGATGTGCAGATTTCTTCCAGATACAATGATGTATATGACGAAGAATATCTTCCCGGAGATGATTATGAGGTTGTAACAGACTATCTTGCAGAGCATGGCATTGAAACAGACTATGACTGTACGTTCAGTCTATATCTTCCAAAGAAAGATGATTTTCACAATCGGATGAAATATGATTTTCCTATTGCAGCAATTTCATTGAGTGACTACAACACAATCCGGGCAATGTTGGGATATGGGCCGGTTTCTTTATCGGAAAACGAGTTCACAACACAATGGCAGACTATCGCCACCGAGGAAGAACGGAACAGCTTCTTGGCAGAGCATACCAGCGTCATGACAGATGCGGGAGAATTAACCCTTTCTGAGCAGTCCTATTATGAGGAAGCAATCGGAGAAACGGCGTACAATTCCTACACAGACGTACTCTATATATTCCCGGACAGTGTTTGCGAAAAGCTGCTCCCGGTTATGCGAAACCGCTATATCACTACGTCTGAAAACATTTCCTATGAAAATGCCCGTGAATTGGAACAGGTTTTCTCCGACGAGTATCCAGAGATTACGGATACTGGCGTCAGATATACGATCCGTTTAAGCACCTTGCAGATCAATAGTACAAAAGCAAATAATTTTGTTATGCAGGCTTCCATGCTTTACGGAGCTGTTGTGCTGATGGTAATTTGCCTTACGATATTGTCCTTGCAGCAACTCTTAGATGCTGGTAAGTATAAATATCGCTTCTCGGTACTGCGAAAGCTGGGAGTTGAAGAACAGCAGATCGGGAAACTTGTGCTAAAACAATTAGGTGTATGGTTTGGACTTCCCATACTCGTAGCAATCATCGTTTCCATGATTGTGATTGCTTACTTTATTCAAACTGTTTCAGCAGAGATTTCAGCATATATCGGATCGAGAGCTTTAATGTTGCAGATAGGGATGATTGTAGGAATATTAGTGCTATTACTAATCTGTTATTTCATCAGTACATGGATACTCTTTAAGCGGTCAATTTCCAAATAATTATTATATCTGCCGCGCGACGGCAAAAAGAAAAAAGCCGTCGTACAGCAGCCCTTTTGACACGCCCATAAAACCAGCGGCGGCTTTGAGAAATCAAGGCCGCCGCTTCTCTTTGCCCGGCGCAGGATCGGCGGCCCACGGAGGGAGCCGCCATGCTAATATGTCCGATTTTACAAAAGCATAGCTTATTAAAAAAAGCCTGTATCCAACAGGGGGCAGCTCCGGCCAACAGTATGAACTATACTATGTAAGGAAACTTCATATCAATCTAATTTTCGCCCGGTGGGTCTATGACCTGCCGGGCGAATTTTGTCGTTTCTTGCGGTTTCAAATTTGCTCTGGAAGATTTTCCAAAAAAAGTCCAAAAAGGAGGCGTTCAGCGGGCAGCAAAGGGTATCGCAGGATTAGTAGTAGCGGAAAGGGAGAGAACCACCCAATCCCCCAACAGAAAGGGGGTGAAAATGATGGAAGCTATCCCCCGCGACTATGGACAAGGCCAGTTCGATGCCTTTTGCAAAAAAGTGTTGAAGAATGAGGCACGGGCTTATCTGCGGAATATGAAGCGTCAAAGAGATCGTGAAACGATGTTCAGCGACCTGCCGCAGCATGAGTTGGACAAGCTCTGCACCGTAGACCGCTATCCCAGTGACAGCTTTGTGTTTAGCTCTCATGGGTACGATTTACATATCGACAACGAGCTTGTGGCCGACGCTTTTGCCAACCTGCCGCAACAGGAACAAAGCATTTTGATCCTGTACTGCGTACTGGATATGGCAGACGGCGAGATCGCCAGCCTCACAGGGATGTCCCGCAGCGCCGTCCAGCGCCACAGGACAAAGACACTGAAAGAGTTGCGTGTAAAATTGATGGCGCTCATGCCGGAAGGAGGTTGACGCGGATGAAAGAACCTGCCTACAAAGGCAAAGAGCCTTTGCCCCTTTCAGTGTATGTGTCCGCCCGTGCAGGCGATCCCCAAGCCGTAGAACGGTTGCTTCGGTACTATGACAATTACATGAATTGTCTGTGTACCCGGACGCTCTATGACGAGGACGGCTATCCCCATTTATGCGTGGACGAGTACATGAAACGGTGCTTAGAAATCAGGTTGATCCAAGCTATCGTTAAAGTTTAACGATAATCGCCCGGCTGGATGCAGCGGCTTACCCTTTCCCCGCCAGCAAAAGGTCTGTGGTGTCACAGTTCTTTGAAAAATATGCCCGTATATAGCGGCGCATCATAGGGCAAACGGACACATTCTGTCTGTGCCGAGCCGTGCGGCAGGTGCGCCATGAGGCTTTCCAGTAGGAAAAAGCGGAGCGATCAAACCGGGCTGTAAAACAAGTGTGGCAACTTGTGGGCGACGACGTACAGGCAAGACAATGATACTCCCGCGTTGAACGCCCTCAAAGCATTGCGCGGCGCACCCATCAGCATGGGCCGGGGTGAGATTCCCGTGGAGCTGTGCCAGCAGCCGTCCGTACTGCCCATTTCGTTTTACACCAATGTAAGCGAAAGGGGGATTACTGTATGAGTACAGTAACAAGTCAGAACCAGACCGCCCCCGTTGTACGTCAGTACGAGATCGGAGGCGTTCGATATATTGTGAAAGCGACCGTCAAAGACGGCGCGAAAGAAACCGCAGTCAAGAAAATCCGTCGGCTGCTCCAAAACGATTTGAACAAGGCAGCCACTTAAAAATTAAAGATTTTTTCATTTCCTACAAGCAGACGGATGGGGCATGATATGGTATAATATACTTGTATCATGCCTCGTTTTCCGGCTGCGGAATAGGAGGAACTTATGAGCAAACAGCCGGAAATGGTGATTGCACGGAACCCCCGTGCGACACGGAATAACGATACTACTTTGAACCTTGACAATCAAATGTACCAACAGCCAGTCACTTCCTTTCAGCGCGTATCCAACGACGCGCCGTTGAGCGAGGAAACCAAGACGGCTATCCAAAACACGGTGCTGCAATTCTATGTCCACAGCCAGCCGCAGGAGGAAGCCGAGGGCATTACCGCCTGCTATGAGCGTCTTTCCCAAGAAGATAAGCTGGACGGCGAGAGCAACAGTATCAGCAATCAGAAGCGGATTTTGGAAAAGTATTGCCGGGAACACGGCTATACCGCCATCCGCCACTACGACGAGGACGACGGATATTCGGGAACCAACTTCAACCGGCCCGGATTCCAGCGGATGCTTGCCGACATCAAGGCGGGCAAGATCAAGCGCGTTGTCGTTAAGGATATGAGCCGGTTCGGGCGTAACTATCTGCAAGTCGGAATGTATACGGAAATGCTGTTTCCAGAGTACGGCGTCCACTTTATTGCCGTCAATGACGGTGTGGACAGTGTGCGCGGGGACAGCGAGTTTACCGCCATCCGCAACGTATTCAATGAAATGTACGCCAAGGACACCAGCAAGAAAATCCGGGCAACGTGGCAATCCAAAGGACGCTCCGGCGAACACCTCACCACTATCCCGCCTTATGGGTACAAGAAAGACCCGGAGAACAAGAAGCGGTGGATCGTGGATGAAGAAGCTGCCGCCGTTGTCCAGAAGATTTTTGCACTGTGCATGGACGGCATGGGGCCGACGCAAATTGCAAAATGGCTCCAAGAAAATAAAGTTCTTTCGCCTGTTGCTTACTGCTACGAAAATGACTTGCCGACAACATCTAAACGGCCAACTGACCCTTATAAATGGGCAACAAAGACGGTAGTGCATATTTTGGAACGCCTTGACTATTTGGGCCATACGGTCAACTTCAAAACTTCCAAGCAATCGTTCAAGAGCAAGAAAGTATTGTGGAATGATCCGGCGGATTGGGTGATCTTTGAGAACACACAGGAACCTATTATTGAGGAAAGCGTGTTTCTGATCGTCCAGAAAATCCGACAGGGCCGCCGCCGTCCCACTAAGATGGGCGACATGGGTATGTTCTCCGGCCTGCTGTTCTGTGCGGATTGCGGCGGAAAGATGTACCTGTGCCGGGCCAATCACTTCAAACCTGAACAGGAATATTACCTTTGCTCAACTTACCGTAAAGACCGCACTTTATGTTCGACCCATTCTATCCGGCGCGTTGTCCTTGAAGAAATCGTGCTGCGAAACCTGCGGGAAGCCATTCAGTATGTGACGCAGTATGAGGACGACTTTGTGCAGCGGGCCGCAGATCAAAGCCTGCGGGAACGGGATAAGGAGCTGGCACAAAAGAAAGACACTCTGGCGCAATCGCAAAAGCGGATTGCCGAGCTGGATGTTATCATCAAGCGACTGTATGAGGATAACATTTCCGGCAAGCTCTCCGACGAGCGTTTCATCAAACTGTCCCGTGACTATGAGCTGGAACAGACCAACCTTACAAATCTTGTCGAACATCTGCGGCAGGAAGTCAAGGAACAGGAGAAGCAGAAAGTCAACGTCAGACAGTTCATTGCAGCGGTCAGAAAGTACACCGATATGCAGCAGCTTGACGCTTACATTCTCCGGGAGTTTGTGGATAAAATTTATATCTCCGAGGTTTACACGCCGGACGAGAATGAGCCGCGCATTAAGGTCAGAGAAATTGAGATTGTTTATAACTTCATTGGTGCATTTGATTTTGAGGAAGCAAGGGAGCAATCCCAAGCAGCCCAAAAAGAAAAGAAAACCGGCGTAGCCTAAACTACGCCGATTCTCTCACATAAATGTTTTCTTACGGAACCACGCCTTTCCTTCTTATTTTTAAAAGTGTTGTAAATTCCCGATAAAACAAGATTGATTTGATACTGCTTAATTTGCGACATACCAAACAATCGCTGCATGAAACTAATGTCATTGTAGTAATAATCAGTAATTGCATAACCGATCATACCGGGTTTTCTTGCAACTCGTCCAATTTCTTGTACATAATCACAGAGGTTTCCGGTAACAGCATAGTGATATACATTAACAATATTGTTAATATCCACGCCCATACCAAAAGCCTTTGTTGCCAACATAACAGGCTTTGCACCGCTCCGGAAGTCGTCAAACGCTTTTCGTTTTCTTTCGGCCAGCACTGCTGCGCTGACATCGTCAAGATTTCGTCCTGTATAAAGAGCCACCTTATCACGATTAAAAGATTTGCCAGCAAAACTCTTAATACCACGCAAAGCATCCCCGGCATAGGATGCGTAGGGGAAATAAGCAATTGTTTTGGTATTCGACGCAATCCACTCGTTGATCCGTGTGATTAGATCGGCTGCCTTTTTCTCCTCATATACGGGGTTTGCTAACTTGTTGGATTCCCTTACCGAGATGTTAAATCGAATATTGTCACGTTTGACATATCCTATATATTTGATCGGATTTTCCATATAGAGGCTAATAATCGTTTCGCTCACAGAGTCGTCAAGACCGCCATTTACAGCAGTTGCCGTAAATGCACAAATTGGAAAATGATCCACTTTTTTGCCTTTATTCCATTTTGTTTGGATTTGATTGCGCAACCTATTAATGTAATTACCCAGGTACCAATAGTCGGGTCTAAAACCAACCCCCCATGTTGTGACGATATGTGCCTCATCAACAATAATTAGTCCGATTTCGCGATCACCAATCAATGTTTCCATAGAATATGACAGCAATGTTTCCGGACTGAGATATAATAAATCCGTTTCTCCGCTTTTTACGCGCTTGAGCACTTCTTCTTTCTCCGCCTGCGAAATAAGATCAGAGTTGAAGGTCTCTACATGATGAAACCCTCTGGCATTCAGTTGCTCTTTTTGGTCTTGCATAAGAGCCTTAACTGGTTCAATAATAATGGTTAATTTCTTATGCTTTTTTGCCAGATAAATCGCTGGAATTTGAAACATAACCGATTTGCCAGCACCGGTGGAAGCGGTAATAAAAATATCTCTATAATTGTGCGGTTCTGCATAGGCATTTTCTGCCTGTGCAATAATGTCGCTGATAATTTTTGCCTGACTGATCTCGATAACATCATTGTTGATGTCTGGGTTTTTGTAAAACCGTAACTTCCTAAAGGATTCAAAATTTGGAATTTTAATATCGTTTTGTGCAACCTTGACAAGTTCTTCTTCCGGAACTACAGACTGTTCGGCAAGCATCGGTCTTTCACAAATCGAGATGTCATTATACTGACAATACGCCCGAAGCGAGGATAAATTGCGCTCTGAAAGTAATCCGTTTGTGATGCTGTAACTGATGCAGTGAGGCTGTGCGCGTTTGATTCGCATCAATTCCTTTAAAAAAAGAGGAATGTCGTTGGTGATATGGACATGAAGATCTACCACATCAATAGAATCCTGTGAAAATGCAACTGGATAGTAAGGACTGACGGTTACCTTTAGCCCCTTTTCTAACTCATAGTTGTAAAAGCTGGCAAATAGTTCTCCATCAATGCTTTCAAGAGAATTATACACAGAGAGAAAATTTTTACACGCAATTGTTTGCTCTACAGCCGTTTCGAGATCTAAATTATTCCGGATTTCTTCTAGCAGTTCTGCATTAAGATCAAATTCGATAGGATAGTATTCGGGGTACAGGTTGTTTATATAAATAACAACTTCCAAGCCATAGTCTTTGACTGCCAGTTCAACACGATCTTTCAACAAAGCATATTCTTCGTATGTGATCCAAAAGCTCTCATCATCCTCCATATTAAGAAGGGATCGATCCAAAGCACGACGGACCTTATTGTCAAAAAGTAATACATTCTTTTTGGCTGCTATTTCAGAGTCAACTAATGGCAAAACGGTAAGAGCTGCCAAAAAATCAGTAGGAAATCCTTTGTAGACAAATAATTTCATATGATTACTCCTCCTGTTATACAATGTGCGTTCGATGTGCGTTTAATATTCTTTTTTATCCGGGATATATGTCATAATATCGCCATAATCGCATCCTAGTACATCGCATATTTTTCCGAGAATTGAGAGTGTAACTGGCTCATCCCGGCGTAATTTTGTCATGGTGTTAGGAGCAACATTTGCAGCCTTTCGCAGGTCAGCTTTACTCATCTTTTTATCGACTAAGAGCTTCCACAGCTTGTTATATGAAACAGCCATAAAACACCTCCGCATTATGTATGAATATATTATATCAGAGAGATTCCTTGTTTGCAATGTGCTTTCGCAAGATTATGCGATTATATGACAAAAACAGAAAATAGCAGGGGCTACCGTTTGTTTCACCGATAATTCTAAGGCAATTCTTTGTCAAGTACGATCATTGTTCTCAAGTGAGATTTCCGTATACAAACCATCGGTATATAGAAATAGCAGCATCCATCAGGGTCTATAAAAAAACTTGTTCTCGTGTTTAAGCAAAAAATGAACAATAGGTATTTATTTGTGTTCCGGCGTTGCCGTTGGAAGCGCTGTGGCTTACGCTAAGTTCGGTATCGGCAAGGTGATCGAGCTGAGCAGGGGATATGTGACCGTCCGCTTTGAACATGGCGAGAAGCGCATTATTTTCCCCGATGCGTTTGATTCCGGATTTTTGAAAGCGCAATAAGCAAAAAGAGACCCTTCGTATCATTTTCTTGACTTGATACGAAGGGCCTTGCCTTATGTATAGATCATTTGGTGATAGACAGTTTCGGATGCACGGTCTCGGCAGGAATTCATCCGCCCATTCATATAACCTCCTGTTCCTTTCTGCGACCATTGTAGAAGGAGAATTAGCGCAAATCGAATGTGCGGATAGCAAACAAGTGCCGTCTTGGAATCGCTTCCAAGACGGCACTTGTTGTGGATCAGAGCGAACATTTTACGGCGAAACCACCGCTGAAGAAATAGGTGTTCGTCCAATACCTGTTTGGTGGAGCCGAGGGGAATCGAACCCCTGTCCGAAAGCAACTTGGAAAGAACTTCTCCGGGCGCAGTTTGTTATTTACATTCCCTCATCCCGGCGGGAACAAACACCCTACGGGATTTGGTAGCTTCATAATGCATGGCACGCGCAAAGCTTAGCGTACGCACGGTCTCCACTCAAATCACACCCGAGCCCGGCTCGTGGACCTTCCGGGGCGGATGGGCGCCTAATTAGGCAGCCAGAGCAACAGTGTTGTTGTCAGTTAAATTTAAAAGTTGCCCGTTTTATCGTGGCCAGGCGCCACGGCCCGCTATTCCAGCCTCACTACCCCCGTCGAAACCAGTACGGCCCCATGGGAGCCTCGGAAGGGAAGTCCCTTCCGGAGGCGGAAAAGAAAAATCAGAACCGGCCGTAAGGATCCGGCAGCTTCTTGGGTTCGGGGTAGGTTTCCCCGTGAGTGTCCACAGTGATGGAGGCGATTTTTTGCTCGGCGATGGGCCGGTCGTTGGGGCCGGTCTTGACGGAGGCAATGGCATCCACCACATCCATGCCGCTGGTCACCTTGCCGAAGGCGGCGTACTGGCCGTCCAGATGCTTGGCATCCTCATGCATGATGAAGAACTGGCTGCCGGCGGAATTGGGGGAGGAGGACCGAGCCATGCTCAGCACGCCCCGCTTGTGCTTCAGGTCGTTCTTCACACCGTTAAAGAAGAACTCGCCCTTGATGCAGTAGCCGGGGCCGCCCATGCCGGTGCCTTCGGGGCAGCCGCCCTGGATCATGAAGCCGGGAATGACCCGGTGGAAGATCAAACCGTCGTAATAGTTATGGTTGCACAGGTCGATGAAATTATAAACGCTCTGGGGTGCCTTCTCGGGATACAGTTCTCCCTCGATGACGCCGCCGTTTTCCATAGTGATCTTAAAAGTAGGGTTCATTGGATTATCTCTCCTTCATAGCTCGTTCAATTTGACGCTTGGCGTCTTTCTCCGCGGCGGCAGCCCGCTTATCATAGAGCTTTTTGCCCTTGCACAGGCCTACCTTGACCTTCACCCGGCTGCCCTTGAAGTAGACGGACAGGGGGATCAGGGAATAGCCGTCCTGCTTGACCTTGCCGAAGAGGCGCATGATTTCCCGCTTGTGGAGCAGAAGCCGCCGGGGGCGCTTGGTATCTCTGTTGAAGATATTGCCGTGGTCGTAGGGGGAGATGTGCATCTGGTTGAGGATCATCTCTCCGTCTTTGATGCCGCACCAGCTGTCCTTCAGGTTCAGGGTGCCTGCCCGGATGGACTTGACCTCGGTGCCGCAGAGCTCAATACCCGCCTCGAGTTCTTCCTCTACGAAGTATTCGTGGTAGGCCTCCCGGTTCCGGGCCATGACCTTGATGCTTTCCTTTTCCAGAGCGCTCACCTCCTTGCTTTGTCTGCCTACATTATACCAGTTCTGTCAAGAGGTGTAAACAGCAATTTCAGTCAAACAGAAAAGTTTCCAATTCCTTCACAGTATCAAAATGAAAATCGCAGATTTTTTTCATCTCATCCAGGATATTCGGGCAATTCTGGCGGCTCCAGGCGGCGAAGGCAATGGGAATGTTCTGTTTTTTTGCCATGGTGTAGCCCAGGCGCATATCGTCCACCACCAGCATTTCCTTTTTGGAAAAGCCGAAGTCTCTCATAATGGCGGTCAGGGCATAGTCGCTGGGCTTGCGCAGCTCCTCCGGCAGGTCCCATCCGTAGATCTCGTCCGGGAGAATGCCGAAGTTTTTGGCATAGTCCCGGCTGATGTTTTCTCTGGCGGAGTGGGATACCACGAAGATCCTGCCCCCCAGGGCCTTCTGCCGCCGGATGACGGCATCAATGCCGGGGTAGGGGGCCGGAATGTGGGTTTTGATGTATTCCTTCCAGCCGAGATATTCCGCTACCAGCTCTTCCTCCGTAAAGCCGAAGCGCTGGCGGCAAAATTCTGCAAAGCCCAGCCGATTGCAGCCATCCGCATACTCTGCCTCGGTAATGGTGGACCCTGGCCGGAAAGAGGCCAGAGTCATCTGAAAATAGGGCAGATTTACGGTGAGCTCGCTTTGCACCACAGTATCGTCATGATCCAAAATCAAACAGGGATATTTCAGCATAGAATAGGGCCGCCTTTCTCTCTTTCGGCAATTATAACAGAGATGGGGGAAAGGCGCAACAGAAATTTCCGGACCGGAAGTCCTGCATAAAAGAGATTTTGGTGAATACTTGATTTCATGGATGGGCTTTGCTACAATCAATAAAAGAATAGAGCAGATTGGAGGCAGATCCCATGTCTATTGTTACTTTTTACAACGCTGACCCCAAAACCGCGCCGAAGACCACCCAGGGAGCCCATCTGGGGGCCAACGCGATCCTGACCTGGGACGGAAAGCTGCTGCTGGAGCGGCGGCGGGACGCGGATGTGTGGGGTCTGATTGGTGGTGGAGCCAAACGATACGAAACAGGCCGCCAGGCGCTGAGTCGGGAAATTTACGAGGAGCTGGGACTTCGGATCCCACCGGCAGCCTTCCAAAAATTGAAGGTTTATGACAATCCGGGCCGCATTGCCGCCTATCGGGACGGCAGCGTGTGGCGAATGGTGATTGTGCTCTACGGCCTGGAGTTTACCCAGGAGCCAGTGCTTCACATCAGCAGGGAATCCCGGGAGCTGCGATTTTTCACGCCGGAGGAAGTCCGGGATCTGACGCTCGCGGTGACCCATCAGGACCTGATCGAGGAGTGGTTCCTGAGGCCGGGACTCCAAAACGCTGAAAATGAAGCGTATAAACTGTGAAAAATATACAGAAATTCAAATAATACTTGTATATTCCAGAAGTCTATGTTATAATGCTTCTCAAGCGGTGCAGTATTCTAGTCAGCGATGCCGTTTTCCAGGAAGGGCCTAAAAATCCTTTGAAGGGCACATCGGTGAAGTCCCT
>OLHG01000512.1_pt1 | contig 27465 bp, 7 predicted proteins | sample 1605971 | NCBI WGS metagenome assembly OLHG01 (sample SAMN03283289) | human gut metagenome | biome: human-associated habitat; material: feces | host: Homo sapiens | place: Peru | collected 2012 | reverse complement strand
TACGGGTAGCCGCCGTATGTAAGGCTTAGGTAGAGATAAGCCACTATAGATATAGGAACAAACAGCTCCGGTGCCAGCTTGAGTGATGCAAATAAAACCATAGGTCCGTCCGCGCCGCCGATGATGGTGACTGCTCGAACATCGTCGCAATACCCTGAAAGAGGTCAAGAATATTCATTATTTCTGCACCTCCTTCTCTTTTGTCATGGCACTGATACATGCCATGGTAACTTTCATGAGAACAGCGATACCATAAGATATCACCGCTCCGATACCAAATACTTTTAATGCTAATAACATAATAATCTTCCTTTCTATCTCAAACTGATCTCAAACTAATCTAGAACTAATCTCAATTTGATTTCAATATTCAGGCATATGCTGCAAATGCCTGTGGTATGTTTGTCAGACAAATTTATACATGAGATAAAAGGACAGACTTCTTCCCGTCGCATAGGTGAAGATACACAACTATCATATATCTTGGGGTCAGTTCCCCTCTGGTAATTAAAACTGGGATATAAGCAGACATGAATGCTGTCTGCATAAGAGAATGTACACCGGCACAGTCAAGAAGCTCTTCAAAGCCTTTGGCATTTTGCCTGCTCCTGGTAAGCTGTTCGCCGGTTCTTACATTGTAGACTATATTTGCCTCTATAATCCGATTTGCATCAGGGGTCTTTATGTCCCTGCTTTCAAGGGATGACTCGGCATGTTATTCTGAAAGCTGAGTGCTCTCAGCATTTGCAGTATGACCGGTATGGACACTGCAAGAATGGTCAGAATGTGAGCATACGCACAAAAAGGAGAGAATGATTATCAGGATAAAAGCTATGAACTTTTCTCTTCCATCATTTATCCTCGGCATGGCTGTCAGCTCCTTTTTGCTAATAACACCCACAATATATCCAATTGAGAAAATGGTGTCAATGAACCGCGGGGGAATTGGGGGTATCTGAACCATATCTTTGCCGAGGGGCAGTACGCTTTCCCGGTTAATATGCGAGTACCTAATCTTCACAAAATCTTCACAAAATAATTAGCACTCACCTATTGACATTGCTAGCATAGAGGACTATAACATAGTCAAAGATAAGAAAAGGATAGCACAACCGGTGGTGCAGATGATCGTTTGGCATATGCACTGCAGATTTCTGTTATATAAAATGTAAGGCAAACAGAAAGGAAGTGTTCAAAATGGATAAAAACCCAAAGCATCCATTGAAGAAAAAGAAAGTAGTTCAGAAGGTATATGCAACAGCAAATCATAACGCTGCAGCAGCTGAAGAACCAGCTACACCAAAGTCAAAAAAGCATAAATAGTATATGAGACAAAGGTTCCCTGTATCTGCATCAGGCAGGTATGGGGGACTTTTTTTGTCGTGGGAACAGCAATATATAAATTTGATTTCTGAATATGGGGTTACTGATGTATAATATATATAACAAATATTTATGGGATATATTGTCGGACTTGACAGACTGATATATTTTCGAACTAAAATATATTGAGTGTTGATGGGATAATAGATTTGGGACACATGGGGAATATGAAAAATATGGAGAATGCGGAAGGAACGGAAACAACAGATAAGGTCAGAAAAACGGGTAAGCTAGATGAGAAGCTTTTGCCGCCGGACAAGCTTGTACTGCCTAAGGCCTCTACGCCCCAAAATCAGAACAAGCTTAATATGAAGATACTTCTGGTGGAAATTCTCATTGTGGCAGTGATAGCAGTGATCGTGATAGTTATGGCAGTAAATGGTAAGGGCAGGAATCATGACATGAAAGGGTATTACTATAGAGGGCGCTGGCATCCAATAGGATTCGCCTGCATAGACCTGTATGGTTTCATTATGCTCATACTTATGTGTATTGGCCTCGGAGTGATGCGGGTAATCCCGGGTACTATAGCGGATTTTTCGACAAGACCGGGGAAAGAGAAACGTGGGGAGCTTGAATCTATCAGGAGAAATAATTATGCAAAGCATTTGTGCAGATTGATCGAGATCGATAAGACGGAAATTTTGGATAATATGAGAGATAGATTCAATCCTGTAGTCCAAATCCTTTTTTCGGAGGCACAGGCTGAATGTCTGAATAGATCGAGGGCCTGCAATCATCTTATGGTCAGACTGGGGCTTGGCAGTGTGGATATATCTGATCATGTGGTGGTTCAGGAGGCTGGCGGAAAGCGGGAGAGAGAGGTACAGCTCACAGACGTTGCAAATGAGGTGAAGATAAAAACGGCAGTTATCCACGACTTGCCGGTGGTGCTGGATCTCAGCCGTACCGGGGTTATAGGAATAGTAAGTGATGGAAATAAAAAGAGTGCATTTGATATAGCGAGAAATATCATAGGCCAGCTTGAGATAAATGAGACAAATGACAGGATTCAGCTAGCATTTGCCTGTGATCCGGGTGATGGTGAATGGGTAGGATATGATGAGCTTTATCTGGCGGACCGTAAGAATGGAGAAATCTCTTTTGCCGCAGGAGAAGCTGATGTGAAGGGCTTGTTAGACATGCTGGCAAATGAGCTTCAGAAAAGAAATGGTACTCTGGATTATTTTGTGAATAGCGAGAATGTAGGCGGATATAGGCATATAGTTTTGTTTGTTGACGATCCCGGACTTCTGGAGGGGCATTTGATAAATCGGTACATTTTGCCGGGGGAAGAAAATCTGGATTTTACAGTTGTCGTTCTCTCTGATGATGAAGAGAAGTTTATTTTGGAGATGGACTGTGAGATAATACAAAATGATGATTTTGCGGGAATATATAAGCCTGGAACGGAAGAGTGGATAGAGATCAAATTTGACAGGGTGACCGAGGCAAGGCTGTGGAGTCTGGATGAGATTGTAAGAAAGAACAGTGAAAGGATGGTGCAGGATGAGCTACGTAGAATTTAAAGATGTTAAGAAGGTATACAAGACAGGTGAGGTGGAGATCAATGCTCTCCGCGATGTGGATTTCGAGATAGAAAAGGGAGAGTTCTGTGTCATAGTCGGAGCCTCCGGTGCGGGCAAGACTACTATATTGAATATACTTGGTGGTATGGATACTCTGACAAGCGGCAGTGTGAAGCTGGATGGCAGAGAGATATCAACTTTGAATAAGAAGCAGCTCACGGCATACAGAAGGTATGATGTGGGATTCGTGTTCCAGTTCTACAATCTGGTACAGAACCTCACAGCACTTGAGAATGTAGAGCTTGCGGCACAGATCTGCAAGGAGCCGCTGGATGCTGCGACAGTTCTGAAGCAGGTGGGACTTGAGGACCGTATGGCAAACTTCCCGGCACAGCTCTCAGGTGGTGAGCAGCAGAGAGTTGCCATAGCGAGGGCACTTGCAAAGAATCCAAAGCTTCTGCTCTGTGATGAGCCGACCGGAGCTCTGGATTACAACACAGGCAAGGCTGTGTTGAAGCTTCTTCAGGATACATGCAGAAATACGGGAACGACAGTTATAGTCATAACGCACAACCAGGCACTCACAGCCATGGCGGACAGAGTCATCACGGTTAAGAGTGGAACTGTGGAGAAAGTGGTTATGAATGATAACATCAGGAACGTTGAGGATCTGGAATGGTAGGTGGCCTATGAAATCAATGATGAGACGCACGACATTTCGTGAGATAAAAAATACATTTGGTAGATTTGCAGCCATCATGGCGATCATAGCTCTTGGTGTGGGTTTCTTCTCGGGGCTCAAGATGACGAAGCCGGACATGATGAATACCATATCGAATTTCCTTGACGAGGGAAATTTCTATGATCTGCATCTTCTGTCGACTCTTGGATACACGGATGATGACGTGGATTCATTTGCCGGGGAGAAGGATGTGCTGTACGCTGAGGGCGGTTACAGTCTGGATGTCCTATACAAGAACCAGGGTGAAAATGACAGGGTGTTGAAGACTATGTCAGTTCCGGAAAACATCAATAAACTGAGTCTTGTGGATGGACGCATGCCGGAAAAGGAAGATGAATGTGTTGTAGATGCCAAGATGGACAGTATAAAGATTGGCGATGTCATAGAGGTGGCAGATGACGATGCAGCAGAAGGTGAGGGCAGCAGTACACAGGATATCCTTAAGGTGAAGAAATTCACCGTTGTCGGAACTGTCAACTCCCCTCTTTATATTAATTTTGAAAGAGGTACCACAACCATTGGAAATGGTAAGATCGCGGGCTTTGTATATGTCAGCCCTGAAGCATTTGACAGCGAATGCTACACCGATGTATACGTGAAATTTGACAGAGAGTTTGATCTGTATGCCGATGAGTATGAAGACTATATAGACGACAGGAAAGACGAATGGGAGTCAATATGTAAGACCAGTGTACTGGACAGATATAAGGATATCCTCATGGCAAAGGGTATGACGGAGGATATGGTGAAGGACATAACGCTGGATGATGCAGATGGTGTGAACTATTACATACTCGGCAGGGAGACGAATATCGGATATGTCTGCTTTGAGAGTGATTCAGACATAGTGAATGGAGTTGCAAAGGTTTTCCCTGTATTTTTCATACTGGTTGCAGTGCTTGTGTGTATGACTACCATGAACAGGATGGTTGAGGAGCAGCGATCTATGATAGGCATGCTGAAGGCTCTCGGCTATGGCAAGGCGGCTATCATGGGAAAATATATGATCTATTCGGGAACTGCAGCTGTAGTAGGATGTGCAGGTGGATATCTTATAGGTACATATGTATTTCCGGAGGTTATCTGGTATGCATATAATATGATGTATATACATCTGCCACTTGAGAGAACCACAGACTGGACGCTGGTTATTGGTGTGCTGGCGGCATCCCTTTTGTGCACTGTTGGTACAACCTGGTTTTCCTGCAGATACGAGCTTTCTGAGACTGCGGCAAGCCTTATGAGGCCTAAGGCTCCGAAGCCTGGCAAGAGGGTGTTCCTTGAGCATATCCCATTTATATGGAAGAGACTGAAATTTCTGAGGAAGGTAAGTGTCAGAAATGTATTCAGATATAAGAAACGTTTTTTCATGATGATAATAGGAATAAGCGGCTGTACTGCGCTGCTGCTCACAGGTTTTGGAATAAATGATTCCATAAGCGGATTTGCGGACAATCAGTATGGGGAGATACAGGTAGGAGATGGAGTGATAACGCTGAATACAGCGATTGCGGGTGATGAAGAAGATGAGCGTTTCAGTAGTCTGAAAGACCGGCTGGAGGAGGATACTTCCTGCTATGATCTCGTCAGTGAATCTACCTGGGATCTGGTGAGTGATGGTGGCGTAAAGTCCGTGAACATGGTCATTATGGAAGAACCTGAGCACGTTGACAGGTATATGAAATTTGCAGACAAAGACGGTGCGGAGATAGAATATCCGGGCAAAGGAGAAGCTGTGATCAATACTGCGCTGGCAGAACAGTACGACCTCAAAACGGGCGATGTAATAACGGTCAGAGACAGTGAGATGAAAGAGATAAGAGTCTCCATATCAGGCATATTCAGGAATCATGTATACAACTATGTGTATATCTCACCTGAAACATATGAGGATCAGATGGGGGAGGCACCTCAGTACAAATCGGTGTATTTCAATCTTGAGGAAGGCGCAGATTCGCACGAGATATCTGCTGATCTCATGAGTGATGCAGCAACAGCGTCAGTGACTATCAACAAGGATATGAAGAACAGGATATCCAAGATGATGGAGAGTCTGAATTACATAGTAATTGTAGTTATACTATCGGCGGGTGCGCTTGCATTTATCGTTCTCTACAACCTGACAAATATCAATATTACAGAGCGCCTCAGGGAGATAGCGACCATAAAGGTTCTGGGATTTTTCAAAAACGAGACTTCGGCTTATGTGTTCAGGGAGAACAGAGTCCTGACGACATTCGGAATCGCTGTGGGACTTGTGCTTGGAGTGTTTTTACATGCATTTGTCATAGGACAGATCAAGGTGGATATGGTCGCATTTGATACATATATAGCACCGATGAGCTACGTGTACAGTATAGTGCTGACATTTGTGTTCAATTTCCTTGTCAACAGAGTCATGTCAGTCAAGCTTGATAAGATAAATATGGCGGAATCGCTTAAGTCGGTGGAATGATCCTTTCATATATGGCATGTAACAGAATAGTTTAGATGTTTATTACGATCCACAGGGCGTACAGTATAGATGGTACGTTCTGTGGATTTTTTTGCAAAAAAGTTGTTTTTACCTCCTGTTACTAGCCTTTTGGTTAGTGTACATGGAAAAACACAGCAATTATAATTGTAAATATATTATTGATACCAGAATGTGGCAGCTTAAAACGGCTGGTGTTCATGGCTGGTTTTTTTAGTGAAAGGGAGGAAGAAATTATGAGAAAGAGGGCGATAAGCTGGGCGCTGACGGCCAGTATGGTGCTATCTATGCTGTCCGGATTTATTCCCGGACAAAAAGCATATGCGGCGGACAGCTCGAAGAAAACAGGCAAGACGGTGGTCGAGACGGAGATTGACGAGAGTACGTACAAAGCTCTGGGCCTCAGCACCGATATAGACAAAAGCAAAGCTGCGGTGCCGTATGACAAGGATAATATATCTACATTTGCAGAGGTGAATGAGGTATACGTTGCGGCAAACGGCAATTACAGAAACAAGTACACTGTGCGAGACGGATTTGACAGGATTGGAGATTTCAAGGACAGGACTACAAAGGTAAACAGCAGCCTTGGCAATCTGTACGGAGCGTATGGTTTCTATGATCTTGGCAAAGATAATGTGAAAGTGGAACACGGCGGATCGGGAGACAGTAACATAAGCAGCAACATGGGAAATGTTCTAAAAAAGGACAGTAATGGTTTTAACGGCCTGTATGCGACAAGCGTTGCATTTGATGGAGGCGACGGAAAAACCAACTACGTTGCGGAGCTAAGAGTACATGGAGATAAAGTATTCAGTCCAGCTGGATGGAAAAGTATTAAAACTGTCATAGACGGCAAGGAGTACCGCGGAAAGATAGATGTGAATATTTTCAAGATAGCAGCTGATGGTACAAGATATTCAATTGCTACGCTTACCCCTACTTTAAACAAGAATTCTACATATAGCGATGGACTTTTGTATTTTATCAGAAGATACCAGCAGGAGCTGGATGCGATGTTTGAGATCGAAAAGGCCGATCTGAATGGAGATGGCTTTGAAGATCTTCTCGTATACTGTGGAACTTACGAGGATAGAAATATAAACGATCAGAACATACGCTATGCCATAGTCGATGTATATTATGGCAAGGGAAACGGCAGGTTCACAAAGGGAAATAATATAAGCATACCGGGCGGGCTTGCATCTAATTATGAAAGTGGAACGGATGGATCGTGGTGTGATTATGGAATAGGAAGAGCTCCTGTGGTAACTCTGGCCGGCGGTGATCTGGAGCAGGATGGCCGGGATGAGGCCGCGGTTGCCGTATCTGGATCAGTTCTGAATTACAACATGGCAAAGGCAGGTCATATGACCGTCTATACATATAAAGACGGCGGACTTGTCCCTATAGAAGGTCTGAATGAAGTGTCACTTGGAGACACAGATGGCAGAAAACAGAACTATGGAATGTATGCTGCAAACTGTGCATTTGGCCGGTTTAAGTATCCTGGATCAGGAGCCATGGTCACAGGACTTATAGTTGGTGGATATTATTCGAGCAATTCTCAATATGTGCAGAGGGAATATGAAGCCACGCAGGCTGCATACAGATACGTATACTACGATAGTCTGACGGATAATTATGTGTTGTCAGATTATCATACGAGAAGCCTGGGGACTAAGAGTAAAGAAATCGTGAAATATCACGAGGTTAAAAGTAACGAATATTACAGACCTGTGAATGCACCTATGGCGCTTGCGTGTGCAGACCTTAAGGGCATGAACGGCAATAATGAAAATGACAGTGTGCTTTTTGGCGCAGAGGTATATGCTTTCTCACTGGAAGATGGCGGAATAACAGGTTCGGAGATAGGAAGCATGAGTATATGTACCGACCAGCGCAATCAGGGCAACGACAAGAAGAAAAAAGATCAGGTGTGGATCGGCGATGTCAGGGTTGGCTGTGTCGATAAGGATGCCAAGGGGAACAATTACAGACAGAGTTTTGTGTGCGTTGTGGGAGTGCACAGAGAGAAGAAACTCAATGATAAAGATGATTATTACTGGCTGGACATAGCGACATTTTCTATGGATGGCGGCAGCCCATACAGCAGTCAGGAGGGTGTAGTATGCCAGTCGAACAGCAGACAGGATATGTATGGAACATTTGTTTCACTGTGTCTTCCGGATATTGATAATGACAGTGTGCGGTTAAAGTACGAGGGAGAGTATCCGGTATACACAAATCCAGAGGTCTATGCAATCCTTCAGGCAAGTCCGTATTTTGATGATGTTCAGGAAGTATATGAATATGTAAATAACGGTGGAACATCATATTCAACAAGCAAAGGTTCATCGAACACGGTATCAGCTAACTTGTCAATATCAGTTGGTGCGTATGTGTCGTCGGAGATCCAGCTCATCGGAGCAGGTGAGGTAGAGGTTGAACTTTCGTATGGAGCAAGCTTTGAATATGCAAATACAAAGACAACGGAATATGAGATAACATATAATGCCGCAGGTGGAGGTTCTGATCAGGTTGTTCTGTACTGTTTGAAATATATGTATTACGAATACTCCATATATGATCCGATTGCGAGAAAATGGGAGCCGGTGGTTATGCCGGTATGTCTCGGACCTTCAACTTCAATCATAGATGTGGCAGATTACGACAAGGTTGCAAGAAGGAGCAAGGGGCTCAACGAGATATATAATAATATTCTGAATAACACAGCGGGAGACCCTGCTACATACCAGACTCTTGGAGGTAAATTAAAGTACGCCTATCAGTCAGGTGGAAATAACAATTATTCTTCTGTAAATGCCAGCTCTGGTGCAGATCAGACTCAGACGATATCTGTGACTGATGAGAACGAGTATTCAACTGAAGTGTTCATTGAGGCGAACGAAAAGCTTGGTGCCGGAGGCGGAGGACTCGGTAATAAGGTCATCGTCGGTGTGACATCAAGCCAGCATGCGGGTCTTGGTCACACCTATGTAAGCTCGAATGGTGTTACATACAGTGGAACGGTGGACAATGTTCCGGCAGACTGCACAGGCTTCTCATTTGACTGGCAGCTGCGAGTGAACACTGCAAAGCTGAACAGCGACAGTGATTCAGTGTTCGTCATTGGCTATGATGTTAAGAATGTTGTTCGTCCGGCGCGTATGCCGATGGGACTTTCTGTTGTCGACACAACGAGAAAAAGTGTCAGTCTTGAGTGGTCACCGTCCAATGATGCAGATTACTATGAGGTCTGTATCGTTGATGCAGGAGGTAATTACAACAGCAAGGCAGTTGTGCCATATACAGTTACTGACTATGAAGTGAAGGGACTATATTCCAACAGGACTTACACATTTGCAGTGAGGGCTCTTCAGGCAAATGGTTCAAAGAGTCTGTTCAGCCGTCCGGCAACCGCGACGACACTTCAGGACAGTTCTAATTTCCATATAACAAAGAACCCTGATGATACAAATACGTTTGCGGGTGGAAATGCAGAATTTGCGGCAAATGCGGTTTATTATGATGGGGATGGAGTAAACCAGAGCGTTGGATACAACTGGCAGGTTAATACAGATAATGGATGGAGAAGCGTATCGACAGGAGGCAGCAATCCTACGCTCAGACTTACTGATGTAAGTGATGAAATGGATGGAAACGAATATCGATGCAGAGTTTATTACAACGACATCACACTCTACACCAAGACTGCGACACTCACTGTAAATAAGGCGGACAGCAAGGTCATGCTTCTGGCGCACAACGATACCGAGAATAAAGATCTGTCGGATGGCAGCGTAGTCAGGGCATCGGGCTCAGAGACTACAAAGGTGGAGAACGTGACTAAGGAGAGAAATCTTATAACAGTAACATCCGGAGTCAGGGAATATATTCTTGTCAGCGACGGAACAAACTATATGTGGAAAGATAGTGACGAGAATTACTATCCATGCAGCGTAAGCGTCAAAAAGGACAGCGATGGTTACGTGGATGAATCACAGACATTTAAAGCATCTGATGTGGGCGGCGCGGCATATGGTGTGAGTGAATCAGATTTCATCGCAGATATTGATGGCAATACTTACAAGCTGACCAGCGTAAATGCAGATGACTATGCAGGTGAAAAGGTGTCATATGTATCTGATGATGTTACATATGACAGGATACTCGCAAAATGGGTATCGGAGGATGGCAGCAAGAACTTCTATCTCCTCGGAAACGCATCGGGAAGTGAAGACAGTACGGTGTACTATTATGTGGCAGACAGTGAAAACGGAAGTTTTACGATGACTTCAAAGAAGACTCTGAATGTGTCAGATACTGTCAAGGTGGTCCAGACTGATCTCAAATCGGTATATCAGACCAAGACTGTGAGATCTGAGACCACAGGGGCAGAGGTCACATATACAGGAGACAAGATCACACTCAGCTGTCAGCCGAAAACACTGTCAGGTGAGGATGTACAGGGAGATGTGGAATTTGTCATCACAGGGCCTGAGAGTAAGCGCATAGCTGGAAAGTACGACAGAGCAAATGGCTGCTATACTGCACAGTGGGAGCCATCCGGACAGGGAATATACAACGTATATGTATACTTTGCAGGAAATAAACAGTACAACGACAGCATATCTGACTCGATGGCTATATATACCTCGTTTGAGGGAAAGACGAACATGAATCTGACCATGCAGGATAATGTAAGATACGGAGATTCAGTGAAGATGTCTCTGGAGAAGGTGTCATATGACAAGACAGGAAAGCTTCAGGATATCACGGACGATTCAGAATACACTGTCAAGATAAAGAATAACAAGACAGGAGCATTTGAGGACACAGACAAATACGAACTTGCAAACGGCGTGTTTATACCGAAGTCTATTGGAATGTTCCAGATAACGGCATCAAATGGCGGAGACAAGACTCAGAAGAATATAAATGTAGGAAGGGCACAGCTTGAGATAGCAGCCCAGGATACAGAGAGAAGTGTAAATGATTCTGTAAGAGCGTGCGAGGATGCGGTGATAACAGGTCTCAAGGCATGGGATACCGATATAATGCCTCAGAGAGACAGGGATTACGAGCTCGGATCATATGGAGTAAGTGGGCTGCTGCCGGGTATATATGATATAGATGTTGCATACGTCAAGGTGGGCGATCAGCATTCACAGGTTATGAATGAACTTGAGAAGAACTATATAATAAACCTGGTTAAAGCATCATACACACTGACAGGAAACGTGTACACAGTTACTGCCAGGCCGGCAAATACACATGGTACAGTTTCAATCAAGTACCAGCAGCCTGGAAATGAAAACAGTGACGGACTCACAGTTGACAGTGGAACAAGACTCCCTGAGAACTCAACGATCACTTTAGCTGCTACTCCTCATAAGGGATATAAGGTTAAGAGCTGGTCACTAAATGGAAAGACAGTTACGGATCCACAGTGTGGAACATCCGGTGGCAAGGCGTGCAGCGATGACCAGATCCAGATGGATAAGCTGAAAGCAAACATGAATGTAGCAGTAAACTTTGAGCCTGTATATCACAAGCTGACATACAAGCCTGACAATGAGGCTCATGGAACACTCAAAGCAAACTATGTGACGGATGGAACAATTGGAAAATCGTTCGGTTCAGGTGCAAACATTCATATAGAACAGAAGGTAAGACTCACTGCGGTTCCGGCAGCAGGATATGTTCTGGATCATTGGACTGTTACGGGAGAAGATGGAGTTCCGGAGACCGTTCTCGCGGAAGATGGAGTGACAAATAACACATCTCTCACATATGATGCAGAGGAGATCAGCGAGGATACACTTATCACGGCATATTTTGCAGAAGCACAGAATTTCAAAATATCAGTCTCGCCTGTAACTGTTGGAAGCGATGGAAAGACTACAGTGACAACAGGTGTGGATGTCACAGTCAAGGCTCAGCGAGTTGACGGCACAGTGATTATAGAGAGCGGTGAAGACGGTATATATGAAGTCAGCCGAGGCGACAACGTAACCATTCAGGTTACAGTTCCGTCAGGACTTCTTCTCGACGGATGGTCAGCAGCAGATGGACAGGAACTTGGAACTGTATCAGCGGATCTCAGGACGATGACAGTGTATGATATAGCTTCAGACCTTGATTATACAGTTAAGTACACTGCGCCGAACAGATACAAGGTGACATATGGTGCGGATGATGATGCAGCTGGTGTGGTAGATGCTGTGGTTGCAGGAAGTGCAGACGCACTTGCATCCGGTGACAAGCAGCTTCAGGGAAGTGACATAGTATTTACAGCAACTCCAAATGAAGGCTACGAGATAGCATACTGGGAGGTAAATGGCGAGAAGGTTGATGCTGAGGCAGAAGGTGCTGGCGCCCAGAGGTATGAACTTGAATATCTCGGCAAGGATACAAAGGTTGTCGTATACTTCTACAAACAGCCGGTTGTGTCGTGGACATCAGGAAATGATACGGAGATGACTGCAAAGTCAGGAGATTCTGATCTGGCAAATGGCGGATGTATCGCATATGCAAGTAAGGATGATCTGAAATTCACATTTGCGGTGAAGAGAAATTATGAGATAGCTGACATAAAGGTAAATTACGCAGGAGAGGATGTATTCAGTCTTGCGGAGAACAGCGGAGAAGGAAAGCTGGCTGAGACTGCGGATGCTGAGTCCGGAACAGAGAGATACACATTTACGTGGAGTGCTCCGGCAGATGGATTTACAGGTGATGTGACAGTAAATGTCACATACAGAAAGATCACACCATCCGTGAAGGCTGAGTATTCTCTGAAAGTGATAGAGAAGGCTTCTGCTGGAGAAGCGTCAGGAAAGACACACGGCTCTATAAGTGCAGATGTGTCAAGAAAAAATCTCCCTTCATACATACAGATAGGAGATACCATAAGTGATGCGACGGAGAGCAAATCTGCGCAGATCACAGACATATACAGAGATTCTGTCATCACATTCAAGGTTGTGCCTGATGATGGATACAATGTAAAAGAATGGATCATAAATGGACATAAGCTGACAAGCGAGACAGAGAATATAAAGTTATATTCAGACAAGAAAGTAAATGATACCCTTAAGATCACGGTTGACGGAGATTCATCTGATGTGACAGTTATGGCTGGTCTTGAGCTGGTTGGTGATGTACTCACATTTGGTCCTGAGACAGAGGGAACAGGTGAGGTGAGCGCCATGATCACATCTACAAAGCTGGTGCTCGAATCAGGAGATATGATAGGTGCTGCTTCATATGTGGAATTCACAGCGACGGCTGCAGAAGGATATGAAGTTGCAGACTGGCTTGTAAATGGAATCAGCCAGGGTGTGGCAGAGGAGACATTTGCATACAAAGTGCCAAAGGATACGAGAGTTGATGTGAGGGCGGTGTTTGACAGACCTGTGTATAAGATAACATGGTCGGCGGACGGAGCCGGACAGATAGAGGCAGAGAACGTGACATCAGGAGAAACACTTGATGGAGAGTCTGCGGATATCAGAGGCGACAGAATGCTTAAGTTTACGGCTATTCCGGATCAGTATATGGAGTGTACGGGATTTACAGTAAAGACAGCAGAGGGAACAAAGGATTACACAGCAGAGGAGCTTGGCAGCAACGTATTTGTGGTTGACAAGGTGGCATCTGACATAGATGTTGTTGCTCACTTTGCTAAGCAGGAACTCAAGTCAGTTATAACCTTTGAGGCAAATGATGCTGCTCTTGGAGCTGTGACAGCGGTATATGGACTGGACGAGAAGGCTGAGATCACAAGTGGCGATAGCCAGGTATCCGGCGGAGATGCAGTATTTACGGCAGCTCCTGCAGATGGCCAGATGATCGAGGGCTGGTATCTTGATCCTGAGTGTACACAGGCTATAGAAGGCACTGAACTGGAGCAGACTACCTATGAGGTGAAGACTATCTACACAGATGTGGCAGTATATGTTAAGTTTGTGGAGATTCCAGAGTATACAGTTAAGGTAGGTACAACAGGAACCGGATCGGCGAAGATCACTGCATCTTCTGACGGTGAGGAACTTGAGATCGTATCAGGAGAGGTTAAGCTCAAGAGACATAAGGATCTTACAATTACAGTTGCACCGAAGGATGAATACAACACAGTTGAACACTGGACAGTTGATGGAGCAGATGTTGATTCAGATGAACTCACATACCAGCTGACAGACATAACAAAGGATGCAGAGATATACGCATATATCGCACCATCACTTCTTGTAGATGTAATATTCAAGAATGAGGATGAAGTTAAGAAATATGACAATATAGACATCAGTACAGGTTATGTCGGCGAGGATGGAGATATAAGCGGACTTAAGCCAATAAATGCTGAGAATAATTCAGTGAGAATTGGTTCGGGCAAGGATGTAAGATTTGCCATAACACCTTCTGACGATTATATGATCCAGGCATGGACAGTTAAGTACATCAGAGGCGGAAAGGTTGTCAAGGAAGAGTCTGGCACTGACTTTGGATTTACCAACGAGATACTTTTAAATGATGTTACAAACAGCATAGAGGTAAGTGCAGAGCTTGTTGACAGAGTTGGATATGGCATTCCTGCAGAGGGAAATTATGACAGAGATAATAATCTGATAGAGACTGCAGGTGGTGAAAGCGCACCAGAGACAGCCTACACTATAACAGACCTTACAAAGATACCAGACAATGTGGTATTCAAGAATGACAATGGCGTAGTTCTTGATAATATGGTAAGAGAGAACGGAGATGCGAGTGTTGTTATTACACCTGCTGAGGGCTGGAGAATCAGAGATATAATCATTGATGAACCAGAGAACGCTGGAAATTCAGAGGAGTCAGAGAATATCATGTCAGTCCAGCCAGTGCTTGCAGAGGATGGAACTGAGACAGGAGCATATCTTGTAAGTGATGTAAACGTCACAAAGAAAATGGAGTTTAAAGTTGATGCAGTTAAGATTTACTCTGTCACAATAGCAGATACAGAGCATGGAAGCATAAAGGTGACAAAGCCAGATGGCACAGAGGTGGAGAACGGTGAAATGATTGACGAGAAAACTGTTCTTACATACACAGCAACACCGGATATGTACTATGACTTTGACGCATGGACAGAGGATGCGGCAGATCAGGCTGAGAGCACATTTGAAAAAGCCCTTGACGGAAGTATCACAGTGGGAGCAGCCTTCAAGGCAAGATATGCAAAGGTAAGTATTGCCACAGTGAAGAATGGTACGGTAACTGTCACAACAGCTGACGGTAAGAAGATATCTAACGGACAGCTGGTTCAGGAAGGCACAGATATCATCTGCAAGGCAATTCCTGCAAAGCATTGTGATCTGTCAGCCTGGGGCGGAGATGCCAAAGGCAAGACTGGTACTACAGTGAAACTTACGGTGACAAAGAACATGAATATAAGCGCGGCATTCAAGTTCAGGTATGTGAAGGTAGCGATTGGAAAGACTGAAAACGGATCGATCACAATCAGGACTGCGGAAGGCAAAACAGTTAAGAATGGTGCATCAGTGATCGAGGGAACGGTTCTTATCTGCACAGCAAAGGCGGCAAATAACTGTAAACTTGGAAGCTGGACAGGAAGCTTCAAGAGTACAAAAACTTCGGTAAAGGTTGCTGCAAATAAGAATATGAAAATCAATGCCAGGTTTGTAGCAAAAATACCGGCACAAAATACAGCTGGTATCAATAAGAATATCCATGCAGTAGTATCTGGAAACAAAGTGACAGTTGTGTGGGGTAAGGTTAACAAGGCTGACGGATATGATATATATGCACAGGAGTGCTATGTAAACTTTAACTCGAAAAGTCTTGTTAAATCGGTAAAGGGCGCATCGGCAACCCGAGTTACAATATCCAGCATTAATGGCAAATCACTTGCTAAGTTAGATACGATCAAGCTGAGAGTAAAGGCATATAAGCTGGTAAATGGTAAGAAGAAGTATATAGACAATAGTGTCATGCTTCATATAGTTACCAATAGCAGCAAATATACCAACATCAAGAAGGTTCTGCTTCCACGGAAGAGTTACGTGTTGGGAGTTAAGCAGACGATTAAGCTTAAACCTGGATATACCAAGGCAGATGCCAGCAAGAAGGTGCTTGATGGCACACATGGTGCAAGGTATTTGTATGCATGTACAAATAAAAATGTTGCTACAGTTGATGCCAAAGGAAGAATAAAGGCAAAGGCCGCAGGAAAGTGTACGGTCTATGTAATTGCTGTAAATGGCACTACACAGGCTGTGCAGATTATAGTAAAATAAAAATAGTAGCTGCATGAGGTGCTTGATATCCGGCCCGTTGGGGCTGGATGCAGGCACCTTTGCTGATATATACAGGGTGTTGATTATCTATACCGGGATTAAAAAGTGAGAAAAGGAGATTTGTACATATGGGGAATACGGCTTCGGGTAATAAAGGCTGTTTTATAAAACCGAAAAAAGCATGGAGACTTCTCAGAACGGCGGATGATGAGAATGTAACATCGTATATCTATGGGGTCAGTGGTTCGGGAAAGACGACTCTTGTCAGCAGATATCTTGGAACACGTAAGTACATGGTGGTGGATGCCGGCGGTATCAGACCGGATGACCTTGTGGTAGAAAGCAGCAACGCAAGAAAAATAATTGTCATAGATAATCTGCACGAGCTCTCATGGGGGGATGTGGACACAGTGAGGGAGCAGATCATAGAACTCATTAGAAGAGAAGACGTATGGGTTATACTCGTTGGCCGGTGTCCGGTTCCCCCATGGCTTTCTGCTGTAAGATTTCAAGAAGGATTTTATGTGGTGGACAGCAAGCTGCTTATGTTCAGTCTGGAGGATATAAAGAAGTATGCTGAATACGCTGGATTTAGTATCAATGAGGCACAAGTGCAGAGAATGTACTATGAGACTACAGGACTTCCGCTGGCTGTGGAGATGTGCCACATCAAATACATGGAAATGGCATATACAAGCAAGATGACAGATGATATGTATTGTGATTTTTCGAGACGCGTTGTGGATGAGATGTGTAATTACCTTGAGTATCATGTGTATGATAACTGGGATGTGGAAATGCAGGAATTTCTCATGGAAATATCTGTGGTGGATGAGTTTACAACAAAACAGGCTGAGATGATAACCGGAAGAAGTGACAGTGAGCTTTTGATCGAGAGGGCAAAGTGGCTTGGAAACTTTATGACCAGCCGGATGGATAAGGATGGCAATACACAATATCAGCTGCAGTTTCACATGAGAGTCTCTATGCGCAGACGTCTTAAGCGGAAGTACGAGAAGGAGCGTATAAGAGGCCTGTATGAGAATGCCGGGCTGTTTTACAGACTTAACGGAGATATAAGGAAAGCTTTGGAGATGTATGAAAATGCAGGAGTTACAGAGCGAATAGTTTCAATACTTGTCGATAATGCCAGACATGCGGCGAACAGTGGCTATTACTATGACCTGAAGAAATATTATCTGGAGCTTCCGGATCATGTCATCGAGAAAAGTCCTGAGCTTATGTGTGGTATGAGCATGCTGCAGTCACTCCTTCTAAATCCTGATGAGAGTGAAAGATGGTACGACAGACTAAAATTATATGCAGATGAAAACCAGGGAAGTGCCAGGAAAAATGCAAAGGGGCTTTTGCTGTATCTGGATATTGGTCTGCCGCACAGAGGAAGTGTTGATGTATTAAAGCTTTTGAAGTCAGCATACACAATGGTCTTTAATAAGGAGGTAAGAATACAGGAATGGTCGGTTACATCCAATCTGCCTTCAATGATGAACGGTGGAAAAGATTTCTGTGAGTGGAGCAAGAGAGACAGAGAGCTGGCATCGAAGGTTGGCAGGATAGTTGAGTTTGTGCTTGGAAAATATGGAAAAGGCCTTGTAAATCTTGCTTTGGCGGAGAGTTTTCTTGAAAAGAGCGGAGATAATTATGAAGTGGCAACTCTTGCGGCAAAGGGCAGAATGCAGGCGGAAGCAGGAGGGAAAATAGAGCAGTGCTTTGTTGCTGATGGTATATTGGCGTGGCTGCATTTGCAGAACGGAAAGCCACAGGAGGCTCTTGAGGTTTTGAATGGAATAGAGGGAAAGGCTGAAAAAGAGAAAGGACAAAATCTCCTTTCTAATATATATGCATTTGAGACCAGATGCAGCCTGTACAGAGGAGATAGAGCCCGTGTTACAGAGTGGATGGAAAATGCTCCGGATGAAAATGTTGAATTCAGGATATATGACAGGTTTATCTATCTCACCAAAGTGAGAGTATACCTTCAAAGCGGACGGAATGAACAGGCATATTCACTGCTGACAAAGCTGAAGTATTATGCTGAGATGATGTCCCGTACGTATATAGGGATGGAATGTGGTGTACTGATGGCTATAGCTTTGCAGCGATTGAAAAATGATGACTGGAAAAAGGCAATGTGCCATGCTATGGATACTGCGATGGAATACAGCTTTACAAGGGTTATATCCAGGGAAGGCGCGGCAGTGAACACTCTTATAAATACATGTGGATGGAAAGTCGAGAAAGATGGTGCTGACGACAAGGAGATAGCCGCAAGAAGGGCATATTTCAGACAACTGCAGAAGGAGACTGAGAGCATGACGAGATACTACCCCGGATATATGAAAGCGGGAGTGGATGATGTTCAGCTCAGTGAGACTGCTACAGCCATACTTAAACTGCAGGCAGAGGGGCTGTCCAGACAGAAGATAGCGGACAGACTCAACATGTCGGAGGCGAATGTAAAGTATCATCTGAACCAGGTGTACAGGAAACTCGGGGTGACTGATAAGGCCGGGGCGGTCAGGGAGGCATCTAACAGGGGACTTATCTAGTGATTGTGAGATTTGTGTTCGGTGGTGATTTACTTGAATACACCGCATGTAAAAGTTGTATATGAATGTATATAATTAGGGTGGAAAAACTTAGATTGTTGTTGTATTATGTCTATAATTATGATTACATACGAATCAGTAACGTCAGATTAAGAAGAGGATAATTTCTGTATGGCATAAAAGTGTTGGTGAAGATGACGTTTGAAACTCAGAGAATGAGCGAGTACGGACGGATTCGTATTTGACAGGTATTCAAGGAGGAATTGCGACGTGAATTTTTTGGAAGAGAGAATAACGAAGGACGGAATAGTTAAGGAGGGCAATGTTCTCAAGGTAGATAGTTTTCTGAACCACCAGATGGATATCCGTCTGTTTGACAAGATCGGTGAGGAGTTCAAGAAGAGATTTGAAGGAACTGAGATCAACAAGATACTCACCATAGAGGCATCTGGAATAGGCATTGCCTGTGTTGCTGCCAGACATTTTGACGTGCCTGTTGTATTTGCGAAGAAGTCAAAGAGCATTAATATAGAGGGCGATGTGTATGTGGCAGAGGTTGAGTCATTTACACACAAGTGTAAGAATCAGGTTATCGTATCCAAAAAATTTATAAATCCGGAGGACAAGATTCTTATCATAGATGATTTTCTTGCAAATGGATGTGCGCTTCAGGGACTCATCTCCATAGTCAAGTCAGCAGGCGCTAGCGTAGAGGGAATCGGAATCGCGGTTGAGAAGGGCTTCCAGACAGGTGGTCAGGTTATCAGGAATCTTGGTTATCACCTAGAGTCACTTGCCATCGTTGACAGCATGGACGCCACAACCGGTAAGATCATGTTTAGGGAGCAGTAGAATAAAGGTAAGCAGCACAAATTTATTACACATAAGAAAAACAGGCAAATAGATACAATATATACATAATTGTATTTATTTGCCTGCTTTTGGTTTTGCTGGCCATTACTAGCCGTTTGGTTAGTGTACATATGGAAGCTGGCAATCTATAATTAAAAGGAACACTAAACAACAAGTGTAAATTGACCGGGTGACTCAGATGCTCATACGCCACAGATATATGTGAGCTCTGCAGCCACCCAAAAATTTATTACTGACAATGAAAGAAAGGGGAAATTTAATATGAGAAAGAGGGCGATAAGCTGGGCACTGGCGGCCAGTATGCTCTTGTCAATGTTCTCAGGGCTAAGCCTGCCGGTAACGGCGAAGGCGGCGGCCAGTTCATCTGACAACAAGGTGGCAACCAGGGACATTGATGAGAATACCTATAAATCCCTTAAGCTTGATCTTAAAGTGGATGAGGATGAGGCACCTGTGCCATATGACACTGGCAGTACAGTGCAGCTCAGGAAGGTCAGCGAGGTGTATGCTGCGGCGAATGGAATAGACGACAATGTCTATACTGTCAGAAATGGATTTGACAGAATAAATAGTGATAAAAACAGAACGCCGGATGTATCTGATGGTGGCGGGAATCTGGATGGAGCTTATGAGTACTATAATATCAGTGGTGAGGTTGAAACCGGGAAAGGTGGAACTATAGGAAGTAAGATCAGCTCCAACAGGGGCAACAGCATGAAGACTGCGTATAATAGTTTCAGCGGTATCTATGCCACAAGCGTTGCATTTGATGCGGGTGATTCGGGCAATGCGGGCGATGCGGACGCGGGAAAAGATAATTATATCGCTGAGCTTCGTGCCTATGGTGATAAAAGTACGACCAAATATAATAACGTAACCTATAAAGGTAAGATACAGCTGGAGATCTTCAAGATCAACTCAGATGGAGAGAGAATAGCAGTTGGAAAATATACACCTTCATTTAACGCCAGCAGCTTCATAACAGGCTCGCATATGGCCTACTTCGAAAGAAGATATGTCCAGGAGCTGGATGCCATGTTTGAGGTGGAGAAGGCAGATATAAACGGTGATGGAAAAGACGATATATTCGTATATACAGGAGAATATGTTGATGAGAACGGTATCAGAAAGGCTCTTGTTGACGTGTATATTGGTGAGGGAAAAGGTGCGTTTCATAAGGGAGAACAGCTTAAGATTGCCGCTGGAGAGGCATCAAAATATGGCGGTGGCGACACCTGGCATCAGACGATATACAAGATTCCGGTAGTGGGGCTTGCATCAGGAGATCTGGACAGAAATGGTGATGATGAGCTGGCGGTGACTGTGTCTGCATCCGTGGGAAGCTCAGACCTGGCAAACCAGTCCTTCCTCTCTGTTTACAATTTTGATGGTGGGATAAAGGCGTATCCGGGACTTGAGCATGAAGCCTTAAAGGGCGGCGCAACAGGTATGGCGTCGGCCAATTGTACCTTTGGCGATTTTATGCTTCCGGACGGAAGTGTGGCTGTCACCACTATCGTGACTGCGGGCTATGAGGCACAGGACAGTTCTGTCAACGGAAAAGCGGCCTACAGATATTTCTATATAAACCCGGTTAATGGGAAGGTAGTGAAGTCAGGTTTCATGACTCATGAACTTGGTTCAAAGAGCAGTAAGATATTTAATTCTTACAGTTCGAATGATTCTAATACCAGATTCAGACCTGTATATGCACCGTTTCCTCTTGCCTGTGCAGATCTTGAGGGGGTCAATGGCTCTGCACATTCGGACAGCATTCTCTTTGGAGGTGAGATATATAGTTTCAAAGCTGACGAAGGAATTAATGAGGAGATAGGCAGCATAAGCCTCTGCTCGAGTCAGGTAAAACCAAAGAATGACAGTAAGGGTAAAGAACAGATATGGATTGGAGAGGTATCAGCAGGATGTATTGACACTGATCCAGAGGCAGTCAGATACAGGGAGAGCTTTATTTGTGTTGTAGGAACTCACAGAGATGGCGAGGTCAACAGCTCAGAGGACTACTATTGGATGGATATAGCAACCTTCTCTAAGGTGGATGGCAGTGCTTACAGCTCACAGGAGGGTGTAATAGCAGGATCAAATAGGAGAAATGATACATACGGAACATTTATATCACTCTGCCTTCCGGATATAGATGATGACTCTGTTAGGCTTCAATTCGACAGCAAATATGTGATATACACCAATCCGGAGGTGTATGCGATACTTCAGGCAAGTCCGTATTTCAAGGATGCAAATGAAGCTTATGATTACGTGAATAATGGGGGAACATCTTTCTCCACGAGCAAAGGCAGTTCAACCTCTAACGGTGGAAGCATAACCCAGAAGGTTGGAGTGTATACGTCGACGGAGGTGTCCCTCTTTGGAAGTGCCGAGATGGAGGCTGAGACCTCTATAGGTGCAGGCTATGAGTACAACAAGTCAAAGTCTGTGGAATATGAGGTTCAGTACAATGCCGCAGGTGGTGGTGAAGACCAGGTGGTAATGTATTGCATGAAGTATATGTACTATGTGTATGACATGTACAATCCAAAGACCGGCAATTGGGATCAGCTCGTTCTGCCGGTGCCTATGGGAATTTCTACATCTGTAATAGATGTGGACGATTATGATGAGATAGCGGAGAGGACGAATGGACTCACAAAGATACGCGATAATATTCTTAAGAGCAGAGCTGGATATCCGGAGACTTATCCGGGTGCAGTCCAGGGCAGACGTTTATATACATACTCAGGGAATTGGGCAAGCTCAACATCAAGCAGCGGAGCTGATATAACCCAGACGATCAGCACGGAAGAAGAGGAAGAGCACACGATAACAGCTTCTCTTGAGATAAACCTCAAGGTTGGAGGCGGAGGCGGTTTCCTTGGAAATAGCACAAAGGTTGGTGTTACCAGCAGCACGGAGGCTGGTTACAGTCATACTGAAAGCACTACAAAGGGAATGAGCTTCTCAGGAACGGTAGACAATGTCCCGAAGGATTGCCCGGATTATTTATTTGACTGGAAGCTTATGGTAGGTGAGACCAATATCACATCATCAAACTGCCCTACATATATTGTGGGCTATGACGTGAGAAATGTAGACAGACCGCCATATATGCCTATGGATCTTTCGGTTAAGAATGCGACTAAGAACAGCATAAGCCTTTCATGGGAGGCATCGGAGAAGGTTGCTTATTATGAGATATACATGGTGGATGCTGCCGGAAATTATAACCATAAGGCTACAGTGCCATATACAGTAACTGATTATGAGGTGAAGGAACTTGTACCAAACAGAACATATACATTTTCAGTAAGATCTGTAGATGCTATCGGTGCAAAGAGTATATACAGCCCGTCAGTTTCTGCATCCACACTTCAGAACAGTGCCAACTTTAAGGTGACGAAGGATCCTCAGGATACGAGCACATACTCAGGTGGAACGGCTGAATTCTCCGCAGGTGGACAGTATGAGGATGAGAACGGAAACAGAAAAAATGTAGGCTACAGCTGGCAGACCAACGAAGACGGATACTGGAGTACCATCGCAAAGGGTGGTTCAGCAGCGAGTCTGAAGCTGACAGGTGTAAATGAAGATATGGACGGTGTTCAGTACAGATGCAGAGTTTACTACAATGATGTGTCCCTGTATACCAAGCCGGCAACACTGACAGTTGACAAGGCACCTAGTGTATCCTATCTGGAATTGTACAACGTAACAAAGGGCACGAACGTGCCAAATGAGAGTGTTGTCTTTGCCGGTGGAACCATACCTCAAAGCAGGGAGGAGACTGTCAAGTATAGTCAGGTAGTATTTTTTACAAGCTCTGGAATAGAGTATACCCTTCTGACAGATGGAACAAGATACATATGGAAGACTGGTAATGGCAAATATTATGGATTTAATGGAACGATCGATGAAGAAGACAATGGCAATGTTCCAGAGGAAACCATCTTCACAAGTTCTAATGTTAAGTCTACTGAGCTGGCTACAGAAAAGTCAGATTATAAGGCAACTATAGAGACAGCATCGGTAAATGGAGGCTCAACAACTATAATCAGCAAGAGCTATCCGCTTACGAAGGCAGATGTAGCTGAAGGCGAGACTGTTTCATATACATATGATGGAATCGTATACAACAAGATAGACACTAAGTGGACTGAGAGTGGCAGCAAGTACAGCTTCTACCTGTTGAAGGATGAAAAGGGTTCAAATAGCCTGTACTGTTACACAAATGCAACTGACAACAAAGTTATCGGTGTATGCTCAATGTCATACAATACTTCAGTTGTGGTCGACTCTGGTACAAAGGTTGCTGTGTCATCCCTGGAGCCTAAGAAAAAGACTGTATCATACAAGAGGACAGTTTTAGAGGACGACAAGAAGGTTACTGGTGAGACAATAAAGCTCACCTGCTACGCAGAGTCAGAAGCAGGAGAGAAGCTTGAAGGAAACGTGGCATTCTATGTAGATGGACCTAACTTTGAGATCATCAATGCAGAATATAAAGATGGCAAGTATACAGCAAACTGGACCCCGAAGGGTGAGGGAACATATAAGGTATATGCACGCTACAATGGCAACGACAAGTACAATGAGAGCTACACCAGTCAGATGACCATCTATACATCATATAAGGAACGTCAGATGGTTTCTCTTGACTCGGAGAGCAGCGTTCAGTATGGTGACTCTGTTAAAATGAAATTTATAAAGGTTGAGAAAGAAACCGGAGCATTATCCGAGATCACAGATGCGAACTATAAGGTATACAAGAGCCAGAATGGACAGTATAGCGAAGCGGGTGCAGAAACCTACATCTTTAGCAATGAAAGCTTTGTTCCAAAGGCAACAGGAAACTTTGTCATCGAGGCTGAAAATGGTGGAAATATTGCCACTAAGAGTATCTGGGTATCCAAGGCTGATCTTTATATAACTGCCAAGGATACAGAAAAGGGTATCAACGACTCAGACAGATCCTGTGAAGGTGCAGATGTGACAGGGGTTAAGTCTTGGGACAACAGATATATGCCGGAACGTGATAAGGACTATGTCATCTCATCGGCCGGTGTTACAGCACAGGAACAGGGAACCTACGATATAACAAATAATATCCTGATGGATGAAAATGATAAGTACACAGCGAATATGGATTATCTTGATGACAGATACAATATTAAATTGGTAAATGCCAAGTATAAGCTCGTAGGAAATGTGTACACTGTAGCGGGTGGTACTTCAAGTACCCATGGATCAATTGCAATTAAATATAAGACAAACAAGGATGCAGTCACAGACAGCCTTCTGGTTGAAAGTGGAACAAAGCTTCCTGAGAACGCAGATGTCACATTTGACGCATCACCTGCAAAGGGATATCAGGTTAAAGAGTGGACACTGAATGGTAAGAAGGTTACAAATAGTGCCGGAGAAGTATCCGGAAACGGAACCTACACAGGTTCACAGTTAGAGATTGATACTCTCACCAAGGATATATCTGTAGTTGTAGGCTTTGAGCCTGTATATCATTCACTCAGTTTTGAACCGGATAATCCTGACAACGGAAGTCTGTCAGCAAAGTATATAACAAATGGTGTGGCTGGAAAAGCATTTGGCTCAGGTGGAAATATTCATGTAGAGCAGACGGTGAGAATTACAGCTTCTCCAAAGAACGGATATACGCTTGATCATTGGACGGTTATCGGAGAGGACGGAGTTGAGAGAACCGTTAAGGCTGATGACCAGATTACAAACTATACAGGACTTTCATATGATGCAAAGGAGATCAGTGAGAACACAGTTATCACAGCATACTTTGCTGAAGCCGAAGATTTTGCGATAAGCGTTTCGCCTGTTGTCGCAGGCAACGATGGAACAACTACCGCAGCTACCGGCGTTGATGTCATGGTTACTGCGGACAGAGATGGAGACGTTACGGTTATTGAGAAGAATGAGGCCGGAAAGTATGAAATCAAGAGAGGCGATAATGTAACTATTGAGGTTACAGTTCCATCTGGACTCCTTCTGGATGGTTGGACTACAGCTGATGGTGTTGATATTGGAACAGTTTCAACAGATCTTAAGAAGATGACAGTATATAATGTGACATCTGATATAGATTATGTTGTAACCTATACAGCACCAAACAGGTATAAGCTTGTGTTTGATTCAGAACTGGAATCAGAGAAGGATACACCTGATAAGAGTGTGATTCCGGGCTCTATAGAGGCTGTTGTTGCAGGAACAACAGATGTTCTTCAGTCAGGAGATAAGCAGCTTCAGGGTACAGATGTTGAATTTACGGCAACACCGGATAAGGGCTATGAGATAGCTTACTGGGAGATAAATGGCGAGAAGGTGGAGACAGAAAAGTTAGATGCTGGCAAGGAGAAGTACACATTTAACTATCTTGGTAAGGATACAAAGGTAATTGTGTACTACTATAAGCAGCCGGTAATCACATGGTCTTCAGACAGCGGAATAGACGTTACAGCCAGATATGGTACAGAAAGCATCGAGAGTGGAGCATGTATCCCATATAAGAGTGGTGATTCACTGGTATTTGAGGCATCTTCTAATAAGGGCTATGAGCTTAGTGATATAACAGTAAGCTATGGTGGCGTTTCAGTTTATAAGTGGACAGAGGCTGATGGTGAGGCAGCAGCCAAGCTCGCAGAGAGTGCGTCCGACACTGAACTTTACACATTCACATGGGCGGCTCCGGAAGAGGGCTTTGCATGTGATGTGAGAGTGGAATTCAGCTTTAAGAAGATAGACAATATAATCAAAGCGGGTTATTCACTGAGGGATATTGATAAGGCTTCAGGAGATGAGTTGCATGGCAGAACACATGGATCTATTCAGGCATCAGTTTCAAGGAAGGAGCTTCCTGCTTACGAACAGACAGGAGCTGTAGTGAGTGATGAGACGGCGAACAAGACAGCAGAGATCACAGATATCTACAGAGATTCGGTTATCACCTTTAAGGTTACACCGGATATGGGATATAATGTGAAGGAGTGGATAATTGATGGAAAGAAGCTCACCAATGAGACAGAAAACATTAAGCTCTTCTCAGACAAGAAGACAAATGATACTTTGAAGATCACTGTGACTAAGGATATGAAGGATATCACAGTAATGGCAGGCCTTGAACTTATCGGTGACGTTCTCACATTTGGTCCGGAGACAGAGGGCACAGGTGAGGTAAGTGCAGTTATCAGAAGATCAGGTGTGAATCTTGTATCAGGAGATATGCTTGGAACTACGGCAGATGTAGAGTTTACAGCTGTTTCTGCAGAGGGTTACGAGGTCGCAGACTGGCTGGTAAATGGAATAAGCCAGAGAGTGACGGACGATGTATTCACGTACAAGGTTCCGAAGGATACAAGAGCTGATGTCAGAGCTGTATTCGACAAACCGGCTTATAAGATAACCTGGTCATCAGATGAGGGAGGACAGATAAAGGCAGAAAATGTGACCGCTGGCGAGGAGCTCGAAGGCAATCTTGCATATATCAGAGGAGACAGAGAGCTTAAGTTCACAGCTGATGCCGACCAGTACATGGAATGTACAGGATTTACAGTAAAGACAGCAG
>OLHG01000510.1_pt1 | contig 27559 bp, 26 predicted proteins | sample 1605971 | NCBI WGS metagenome assembly OLHG01 (sample SAMN03283289) | human gut metagenome | biome: human-associated habitat; material: feces | host: Homo sapiens | place: Peru | collected 2012 | reverse complement strand
CCCGCCTCCCCAGCCAACACCCTGATATCAGGGTGCTATACGGTTCATTAGCTCAGATGGCAGAGCACTTGACTTTTAATCAAGGTGTCCGGGGTTCGATTCCCCGATGAGCCACCAAAAAAGAGAAGCATTTGTTGCTTCTCTTTTTTATTTTTATATCAATTATCAACGATGTATTGTTACAAAATAAGCATAAATACCTAAAAACCTATTGACAAAGTAGGAAATGGTGTTATAATAAGCATATAACAATTCATAATTAAAGCAAGGTGATTATTTTGAAACAACTTTTATGCTTTGGCGACTCAAACACTTGGGGTTTGATTCCAAAGACTAACGAAAGATACCCTTGGGGCGTCAGATGGACGAGTATTTTGCAGGAAAAGCTTCAAAATGTTCGTGTTTTAGAAGAAGGTCTTTGCGGCAGAACAACCATATTTGACGATGCCTACAGAAAAAATCGCAACGGTCTCGAATCTCTGCCTGAAATATTAGAGTCGAATTATCCTATTGATGCGGCGATTATTATGCTTGGTACGAATGATTGTAAATCTTATTATAATTCAAATCCGTTTAAAATCGCCAAGGGTCTCGGTTTGTGTATTGATGAATTTTCAAAATATATTTCACCTGAGAAAATTCTTGTTGTTTCTCCGATTTTTCTTGGAGAAAATGTTTGGAAAGAGGAATACGACCCTGAGTTTGATACTAATTCTGTAAAAACTGCTAAAGCGCTTTATAATGAATATAAAAGAATTGCTTATGAAAAGAACACTAATATAATAAGTGCTGCCGATTATGTTCAGCCGAGTGAAACCGACCAAGAGCACTTAACCGCTCAGGGACATGAAATTCTTGCAAATGCAATATTCAATGCAGTTGTAAGCGCAAGTATTGTGTGATTTAGGATGACGAGATGAACGCAAATATTACGAGAGATGAAGCATTAAAGCTTTTGAAGTTGGCAGGCTGTTCACGTGATGTTATTAAATACGGCTCAGAACTTCTTGGTTGGGATTTGAATAAGCTTTTTGATGAAACCATACCTTGCTATGCGCTCATGTGAAAATGACGTAAAAAGCGAACTTGAAGCACTTCATTTAAAAGTTTAATAACTATAAATAAAGCCATTCAGTCTTTTTTAGATTGAATGGCTTTATTTATTTGAATTATTCTACAGTTTAATTTTTTTGTAATACTTTTATTTATCCCAAAACCTCTTCGGCGATTTCTTTAACAAGCTTTAATTTTGCCCATTGCTCCTCCTCGGTAAGCTTGTTGCCGATTTCGCAGGAGGCAAAGCCGCATTGTGGGCTTAAGCAAAGTCTGTCAAGAGGAATATATTTAGCCGCTTCATATATCCTTTTAATAACCTCGTTCTTGTCCTCAAGCTTGGGCGACTTGGTTGTGATTAAGCCTAAAACTACCTTTTTGTCAGCAGATACCTTTGCAAGCGGTTCAAATGAGCCTGAACGTTCGTCGTCATATTCAAGAAGAAGTGCGTCAACATTTTCTCTTGCAAATACATAGTCTGCCACAGGGTCGTAAGCACCGCTTGAAAAATATGTTGAATGATAATTGCCTCGGCAAATGTGAGATGTGATTACTAAATCATCAGGCTTATTTTCAAGCGCAAGGTTGTTTAAGCTTAAAAGCTGTTCTTTAAATTCGTTGATGTCAATTCCGAAAGCGTCTTTATTTGCGCTGTCGCCGATTGCCGATCCCCAAGAGCAGTCGTCAAGCTGAAGATTGCGGCAACCTGCATCGTAAAATTGTTTTATAACGTTTTGATAAGCCTTGCCTATATCCTCAATCAGTTCTTCATTCGTTTCGTAAAATCTACGTGTTTTTTCAATGCTGCCGGGCACAATAAACTGCAAATAAGTTTGCGCCGGTGCAGGAATTGTATATTTTGCAACAGTGTTTTCATCCTCAAATTGCTTTAAGAATTTGAAATACTCAACGAATGGGTGAGCCTTAGCTTTGAACTTGCCGGTTAAATATGTATCGTCAAGTACAGCAAGTTCATCATTAAACGGTACTCCGCCTCCCGTTGCCTTGTGCTCTACTCCTTCAAAGCCCCACATAAAATCAAGATGCCAGAAAGTTCTCCTGAACTCGCCGTCAGTAATTGCGTGGAAGCCGAGTTCTTTTTGCTTTGTTACTAATTTCGTAATTTCCTCGTTTACGATTTTGTCATATTCATCTTTTGTAATATCGTTATTTTGATATTTTGTTTTGGCGTCTTTTAAAGCCTGCGGTCTAAGAAAACTTCCTACAAAATCATATCTAAACGGTGTTTTTAATGTACTCATAATCAAAAAATCCTTTCGTTTGTTGATGAGTACAGTTTAGCACATTAATATTGTTTTGAAAAATACTTAAAAACCATCAATAGCTATAGGTCTAAACTATAGCTGTATGCTTTTTGATAGCATCAATATAAGAAATTGCGTAGCGTGAAAGAATAATGTTTTTCTTTTTTATAAGACCGATTCGCATAGTGCAGTCCATATCAAGCTTTTTTGAAATAATATCTTCGCCGTTTAGCTCCTTGTCAATAACGCCGGAACTTACGGTAAAGCCGTTAAGACCGATAGCAAGGTTAAAAAGGGTTGCTCTGTCCCTAACTTGAATATTTTTCGGCATATCAAGTACGCTTAAAAATTCTTCGCTGAAATAAAAAGAATTGCGTTTTCCTTGCTCATAAACCAAATAAGGATAAGGCTTTAATTCTTCAAGAGTGATAATCTCGTTATTTGCAAGTGGGTGATTTTTGCTTATAAATACGTGAGGGGAGGCTTTAAATATTTCTTCAAAAACCAAATCGTTCTTTTTAAAAAGCTTAGTAAGTACATCCTCGTTGTGTTCAAAAAGATATAGAATACCAAGCTCACTTCTTCCGTTTGCAACGTCGTCAATTATTTCTCCCGTCTGTGTTTCACGAAGAATAAAACTGTAAACGTTTGCATCGTATTTATTAACAACGTCTACAAATGCGTTTACGGCAAATGAATAATGTTGACATGAAACAGAAAATTTAGGCGTTCTGCTTTTGTCATTACAAAATCTATCCTTCATTATGTCTGCCTGTTCAAGTAAATTGCGTGCAAATGAAAGAAGCTCTTCACCCTCTCTTGTTACGCTGACGCCTTTGTTTGAACGAACAAAGGCAGTTACTCCCATTTCCTTTTCAAGATTGTGTATAGCCGCACTCAGGCTTGGCTGTGATATAAAAAGTTTTTCTGCAGCCTCTGTAATGTTTTTACATTCAGCAACGGTTACTAAATATTTAAGCTGTTGCAGTGTCATAGCGCACCTCTTTTTGTTTTAATGATTTAATTATATATTTTGCTTCTTAAAATTTCAAGCATAGTTATTTATTAATCTAATTGACAATATTTGCAAAATGTGATATTATAACAACAGGTTAGGCGAAACTAACCTTGTTTTTTAATTCGAAAGTTAGAGGCAACTAACTTATTGAGATAAAGGAGAAAAAAATGAGTTTTGTAGAAATTAAAGGAATTAAAAAGCATTTCGGCGAGGGTGACAGCAGGGTAGAAGTGCTTAAAGGAATCGATTTGTCTATTGAAAAGGGAGAAATGTGTGTGTTGCTTGGGCCGAGCGGCTCGGGCAAATCGACGCTTCTTAATATCATCGGCGCAATCGAATCTGCCGACGAGGGCTATATCGCAATTAATAATGAAAAAACACGTTTAATGAGTGAAAAGAAACTTACTCTTTACAGAAGAAAGCATATAGGTTATGTTTTTCAAATGTATAATCTTATTCCTAATTTAACGGTACGAGAAAACATTGAGGTGGGTGCTTATTTAAGCGATAATCCTCTTGATATTGACGAGCTTATGAATACGCTTGGAATTAGCGACCAAGCAGACAAGCTTCCTTCTCAGCTTTCCGGCGGTCAGCAACAGAGAACTTCAATAGGAAGGGCTGTAGTTAAAAATCCCGATATTCTTCTTTGTGACGAGCCTACGGGTGCTCTTGATTATAACACCTCTAAGCAAATTTTAAAGCTTTTGGAGGATGTTAATAAAAAATACGGCAATACCGTCATTATGGTTACTCACAATGACGCAATTAAAAATATGGCTGACAGAGTGTTCACCTTGCGTGACGGCGAAATTCGTAAGAATTACGTAAATGAAAATAAGATTTCTGCCGCTGACCTTGAATGGTAAGGAGGGTGGAATATGCTTAATCCTTTAAACAAAAGATTTAAACGTGATTTAAAATCGGATTTTGGCAAATATGTTGCAATTTTTCTTTTTCTTGTGTTTTTTATAGGTGCTGTTTCAGGCTTTTTTGTTGCTGATAATTCAGTTATGGCGATGAGTGATGAAAGCTTTGAAAAATATAATATTGAAGACGGTCATCTTTCTTTTAACATTAAGCCGAGTGATAAGATATTAAAACAAATAGAAAATGACAATGATTTAAAACTTTACGAACTTAATTATAAAGAAGAAAACATTATTAACGGCTCAAATAATCTTCGTATTTATAAGGTGCGAGATAAGGTTAATAAGCAATGCCTTATGAGCGGTGAGCTGCCGAAGAGTAAGGATGAAATAGCTCTTGACCGTATGTTTGCCGAAAATAATAAAATTAAAATCGGCGATAAAATTAAGATAAAGAATAAAAATTATAAAGTCAGCGGTTTGGTAGCACTCTCTGATTACAGCGCATTGTTTGAAAAAAATTCGGATATGATGTTTGATGCTGTCGGATTTGGCGTTGCCGTTATGAACGATGAAGGCTACAGCACCCTGTCAAATGCACACGAAACCGTCAATTATGCGTGGATTTATAACAATAAGCCGGCTGACGAAACAGCGGAAAATGCAAGAAGCGAAAAATTAACCGATTCTCTTGAAAACATTTTGAAAGAGTATGATGAACCGCTTGTTCAGTCGCAGGTAGACGATTTGTACGACAGTGCAAGAGTTTATATTAAAAGCTTAAAAAACGAATTTACCGATGCTGAAAATGCGCTCAAATCAAAATATTTTGACGCAATAAGAAATGCAGGTTTAAGTGATGATAAAAAACTTGCAAAGGAACTTGGTATAACTCAAAAACAATATGATAATCTTAAAAATGCGCTTGAGGATGCTGATAAAAACGAGGACGATTGGGATTTAGATAATATTGATAAAGCCCCTAAAATCAGTCTTGATGATTATAAGTCAAATGATAATTTAAACGATTTTTACGATATGTTTGATACCGTTTATAAAATTGTTGATGCAGTAAGCGACGCAAAGCTTTATAATTGTACCAAAATTTACAGCGATTTAGGAAAGCTTAAGAAAATTGTAAATAATTTCAAGTTTGATGACAGCAAAATTATTACAATTAAGGATTACAGTGCCAAATATACAAATAAATCAATAAGCTATTCTATTGAGGACTCAAGTTCTGATAAGGCAACAATGCAGCTTATGACATATATTATTATGATTGTCATTGCATTTTTGTTTGCAGTCACAACCTCTAACACAATTACTAAAGAGGCCAACGTTATCGGAACGCTTAGGGCAATGGGTTATTCCAAAGGAGAACTTATAAGGCATTATCTGTTTATGCCAATGGTGGTGACGGTAATGGGTGCACTGATAGGTAACGTGTTCGGTTATACCGTGTTTCAAAAGGCATTCGTCAGCGTTTATTATTCCAACTATTCGCTTCCGACTTATAAAACGCTTTGGAATATGGATGCATTTTTAGAAACAACCATTGCTCCGTTTATAATAATGCTTGCGGTTAATTCTTTTGTTCTTGCTAAAAAGCTTAAAATCAGTCCGCTCAATTTTATAAGAGGTGAGCTTAAACAAAGAGGACAGAAAAAGGTTATTAAGCTTCCAAAGAAAATGAGATTTTTCTCAAAGTTTAGATTGCGTGTTCTTTTCCAAAATGTTCCGTCTTATTTAACAATGTTTTTAGGTATATTTCTTGCGGGAACACTCGTTGTTATCGGCTCTATGTATGCACCACTTCTTGAGGACTATTCAAATATGGTTAAGGAAAGTATGATTTCAAAATACCAATATGTAATGATTAATCAAGAGGAAACCGACAATAAAAATGCCGAAAAATTCTGTCTTACAACTCTTGAAACAACTGATAAAAAATTTATGGCAGACGACGTTTCAATCTATGGCATTTCAAACGACAGTAAATATATCGATACCTCAATTCCTACAGGCGAGGTTGTTGTTTCGAGTGCTATGATGAATAAATTCAGTTTAAAGGTCGGCGATGAGGTTACGTTTAAGAAAAAATATACCGATAAGACGTATTCCTTTAAGATTGCCGGTGATTATAAATATGACGCCGCAATAACCGTGTTTATGAGTAGGGACGATTATCTTAAAATGTTTAATGAAGATACCGACTATTTCACGGGTTATTTCAGCAATGAAAAATTGAATGATTTGAGTGATGACGATGTTGCGGCAGTCGTAACAGAAAAGGATTTTAACAAGGTTGTTACTCAAATGCAGGTTTCTATGCTTGAATTTGTAAAGGTATTCAAAATGCTTGGAATTGTTATATTTCTGTTGATTATGTATATTCTTACAAAGCAGATTATAGAAAGAAACAGCAAATCAATTTCTATGACAAAGATACTCGGCTTCTCTGATATAGAAATAGGCAGGCTTTATATTATTATGACGTCGATTGTTGTTGTGCTGTCGCTTTTGATAAGTATTCCGCTTATATCTGTTGTGCTTCGTTGGTGCTTTAAATCATATCTTTATACCCAAATGACCGGCTATGTACCTTATATAATTTCAAATAGCTGTTATATATCAATGTTTGTTTTAGGCGTTGTCAGTTATGCACTTGTTGCAATTGCAATGCTCTTAAAGATAAGAAAAACTCCCCTCGGTGAAGCGCTTAAAAATCAATCGTTATAAAATACAAAAACGCAAAAAAGTAACAGCCACTCTCGTTAATAATGTGAGAGTGGCTGTTATTATTTCAAATTTAAAATTTTCCGAATTTCACCTAAATTATTTGCAAAAAATATTCCTTCTTGGCGTTCTTTTGTAGAAAGTCCCATTTTAATCATATTATTAAGCAAATTTTTAAGACTGTCGTAATATCCGTTTAAATTATATAATATGCAAGGAGCGTTAAGCTGTTTTAGCGATACTTTTGACATAACCTCGCTTATTTCTTCCAATGTTCCCGTGCCTCCGGGAAATGCGATAAAAGCATCGCCGAGTTCTATCATTTTCGCCTTTCTTTCGCTCATATCTTCAGTTATGATTAACTGCGTTAAGCCATCATATTGAAGTTCTTTATCAATAAAAAATTGAGGCTCAACACCTATTGCTTTTCCGCCGGAGCTTAATGTGCTTTCGGCAATTAATCCCATCAGTCCTGATTTTGAGCCGCCGTAAATAAGCGTGTTGCCGCTTGTTCCTATAAATGTACCAAGCTCTCTTACTGCTTTTTCAAGGCTTTCGTCATTGCCCTTTAATGCACCGAGATATACTGTAATATTCATATTTACTCCTCTTTTTATACAAAAATCCCTCACTTGCTTTTAAACAGAGTGGGGGATTGTTTTCGTTTTAGTCCTTTTGCAAAAGCATACGGTCATTGTCAAATTCTTTCATTTCTCGCTCACGGTAAAGCTTTAAAAGGTCTGACACGTTCATTTCTTTTCTTGTAACACTGTCAAGGTCAATAATTATTTCTCCCGAATCCATCATTATTGTCCTTGTACCGGTAACAAGAGCCTGTGACATATTATGAGTAATCATCATAGTGGTAATATTGTTTTCCCTAACAATATCGTTTGTGATTTTCATAACCTTGTCAGCCGTTACAGGGTCAAGAGCTGCTGTGTGCTCATCAAGAAGCAAAAGCTTAGGCGTAACAATTGTGCACATTAAAAGAGTGACAACCTGCCTTTGACCGCCTGATAAAAGACCGATTTTAGTTTTCATTCTATCCTCAAGTCCCATATCAAATCTTGCAAGATGTTCTCTGAAATATTCTCTTTTCTTTTTGCCGATTGCCTGCGAAAAGAAACTTGAGCCTGCACGGGAATACGCAAGTGCAAGGTTTTCCTCAATCGTCATATTAGGAGCAGTACCTTTCATAGGGTCTTGGAAAACCCTTCCGACGAGCTTTGCCCTTTTGTGTTCGGGCATAAATGAAATATCCTTGCCGTCAAGTATAATTCTGCCTTTGTCCTGCTCAAATGTTCCGCAAATCATATTGAAAAGTGTTGATTTGCCTGCTCCATTTGAGCCGACTATAGTTACAAATTCGCCGTCATTAAGCGTTAGATTAATGTTGTTTAATGCTTTGTGCTCATTGACAGTATCCTTTGCAAAGGTTTTGGAGACATTTTTAATTTCAAGCATTTTTTCTTGCCTCCTTCTTTGCTTTTGCATTTTCGATTTTGTGCTTAATTTCAGGAACAATGAGTGTTGCCGCTACAATGATTGCACAAGTAAGCTTCATAAGGTTTTCACTGTTCTTGCCAAAGAGAGAAACGTCAATAACAAATGCAACTATAATCTTATAAATAACCGAGCCTACTACCGCACTTGTTAAACCCAGTGCAACATTCCTTTTGCCGAATATTGCCTCACCGATTATTACTGCCGCAAGACCGTAAATAAGCGTGCCGTTTGAAAAACTTTGGTCGCTTAAGCCGAGATAGTGGGAAATAAGCGCACCTGAAAGGGCAATAAGCCCGTTTGCAAGCGCTAAACCGAAAATAAGAGAAAAATCAACATTAATCGATGACGCTCTTACCATATCGGGGTTGTCACCGGTTGCTCTTATGCAAAGACCGAGATGAGTTCTAAAAAATACAATAAGCAGTATAAGTACTAAGATGCAAATAACCGCACCGATAACAAGACCTGCTATCTTTTTATCCGCACCGCTTATGCCTACTGCCTTGTAAAATCTTGTGAATGCGGAATTATCGTTAAAGTTAAGGTTAGACGAACCTCTTACCATTAAATTTATTGAATAAAGTCCGCTCATTGTAATAATACCTGCCAAAACAGGGTGAACCTTAAGTTTAGTTTGCAAAAGACCTGTTACTATTCCTGCAAGCACACCTGCCGCAAAAGCCGCAATAAAGCTTGTAACGCTCAATCCCTTGCTTGCAACAATAGCCGCAACTGCCGAGCCGAAGCCGAATGAACCCTCTGTTGTAAGGTCCGGTATGTCAAGTATTCTAAGTGAAATGTATATACCGAGGGCAAGAAGTCCGTAAAGAAATCCCTCCTCGATTGCCGTAATATAAACCTGCATAATTTGTCCTTAATAGTTTGTATTTTAGTTAATTATTTATTTACTACCTGAATTTCGTAGCCGATAGTGTTCTTATCCGGAGTTTTTACGCCGAGCATATCTGCTGTGCCGGAATTGAATGTGCAATAGTCAATTCCTACAACCTCAGCCGGAATTTCCTCAATTTTTGTACCCTTCATATACTCAATGCATTTGTCTGCGGTTTTAGCGCCGATGCCCTTATCGTCAATAGCAAGAGTAGCAAGGCAACCGCTGTTTACTGTTGTTGCAGATGAGCAGTAGGTAGGAATTTTTGCTTCGTTGCAAACCTGAGCAAGCGCACTTACACCGTCTTGAACTATTGCATCGTTAGGTACGAAGATAACGTCACAGCCTTTTTTTATAAGCGTTTCTGTTGAAGATTTAACGTCTGCCGATGTTTCAACAGTTGCGCTTTCGTATTTAACACCTTTTTTGTCAAGATATTTTTGCGCTGATTCAACAGTGTTTACAGCGTTAATTTGTGATGTTGAATAAATAAAGCCCCACTTTTTAACGTCAGGAGTGATTTTGTATCCCATATCAATAATGTCCGATACAGGGATTGCATTTGATGTGCCTGTTGCATTTTTGTCAGGTGTGTTCATATCTGTAATAACCTGAGCCTCAACAGGGGCAGATACTGCGCAGAAGAAGCAAGGTGTGTCAGATGCTAAATTAACAAGAGTTTGCGTGCATGCAGTGCCGATTGTAAAGATTGCGTCATAACTTCCGTCGTCCATAGCGTTGATAATTGTCGTAAGAGTTGTTGAATCGCCCTGCGCATCCTTATAGTCAAACTCAGCGTTTTCATAACCGTTTTTCTTCATTTCCTCAATGATTCCGTCTTTCATATCAACGAAAGCGCCGTTAGCACCTGTTTGTACCACAATGCCGAACTTAGCCTTTTTTGAATCGTTTACCTTGTCGTGCTCGCCGCCCGATTTTGAACAGCCTGCAAAGCAAGCAACTGCAATTACAACTGCAAATAAAACAGCTGTAATTTTTTTAATTGTTTTTTTCATAAGAATACCTCTTTCTTAATTAATTGATTTTGCTATATTCTTCAAGCTTTTTAAAAGCTTTATATACCATATCCTCGCTTATTTTATATGGATTGTGGTCAATGTCCTTCATATTGCACACCATAGGCACAAGCTTATCTAAATCATCCTCATTCATCTCAATGTCCGCAAGACAGGTCGGCAAATTGATTGAACGGTTAAATTCAAACATTTTCTTAAACATTTCCTCGTTTTTATCAACAAGTAAAAGAATAAGCACACCGTATCCCACTACCTCGCCGTGCAAATGCCTCTCCTCAATATGAGGGAAGGATGTAAGCGCATAAAATACTGCGTGCGCAAGCCCTGTGTTGTAATCAATAATGTGCTCGTTTGTTAAAAGAATTGATGCAATACCCGTTGTTACAACAATTCCTAAAACAACCTGCTCAACCTCAAAACTCGCAGTGCCCGATTTGAAATCATCAAGTGCTTTTTTGCCGTATTTGAGAAGGGGAGTTAAGCACATTTGCGATGTAGTTACACCGAGTGCGTGGTAATGAACTAAGTCCTCACCACGGCTGCTCATCTCCGCTTCAAAATATTTAGCATAAGTATCGCCGATACCTGCCCACATATATTTAGCCGGTGACTTTGCAATGACCGGAGTGTAAATAAAGCAATGTCTTGCCGGAGCGGTAAAGAAAAACGGCTCTTTAAAGCTGCCGTCGGCATTATACATAATTGAAACCGCCGTTGTTCCCGCACAGTTTGACGCGATTGTAGGAAAAGTGAATATTTCCTTATTTGTAATATATGCAAGTGCCTTTGCGGTATCAAGCGCTTTTCCTCCGCCGATACCAAAAATAATATCTGCTTTTTTTACAAGTTCATTTTCTTTAAGCTTATTTACATTTTCGTATGTAGCGTCACCGCCGTACCATAAAAAATCGAGTATTTCAAGGCTTGTGCCGTTACATTCATTAATTATTAAATCCCTAACTTTGCTGATTGCTGTTTTACCGCCTATGCAAATAACCTTTTTGCCGTACGGCTCGCAAATTTCACCGATTTTACTATAAACATTATCGCCGATTGAATAGCTTGGTAATGTAATTGAATAATTTTTCAAAATCACTACTTCCTATAATATAAAGATAAATAATTATAACACTATATATTCCCTATGTCAATTATTCCAAAAGCTGTCTTGTATTAAATTTCGTATTTTTCTAAAAATAATACGGAATGTGCGGAGGTGACATCTTGAAAAATAAATTGACTTCCTTTTTTATGTGTGCTGTATTGATTTTATGTGTTTTTTTCTCGTACGGCTTTACGATTTGCAGTGTTTGCGTCATTGACGAGCAAGGCAGTGTGCTTAAAAGCTATTATTCCTCAAGCGATATTACAACAGCTCTTTCAAGGGCGCTTGATTATACTAAAAAATACGCTTCAAAATATAATCCTTTGACCGTCAAGCTTTCACGTGGTAATTATAATGTTAAAAATACTCTTTTTCTCACATCATATACGACGATTGATTTGAACGACTCGCTGATTAAAAATGCAAATTTCAAGCGTGGAAATATATTCAAATCTCCCGAAGATAAAGCGTGCCCCGGGTATTCTTCACTATGTGAATGTATCATAAAAAACGGAACGCTTGACGATAATTTTAATCGTAATAAGTCATGTATTTTGCGCCTTTGTCATGCCAAAAACATTAAAATTCAAAATGTTGTTTTTCTTAATAATTATTATTCCCACCATGCCGAGCTTGCAGCTTGCCAAAATGTTACGTTTTTAAATTGTACCTTTAACGGGCAATATTCAAATTTAATGCTCAATTCATCAGAGGCAATTCAAATCGACATTCTCGATAAGGTCCACTTTTATGGCTTCACATCATACGATAATACAATGAATGACAGCATAACGGTTGAAAACTGTGTTTTTAAAAATGTTTATAGAGGAGTCGGTACGCATAATTATTTTAAAAATCTTTACCAAACAAACATCAAAATTACAGCTTGTACCTTTGAAAATATAACCGATTGTGCAATATCGGCAGTTAATTTTAAAAACATAGAATTCACTGGCAATAAATTTCTAAATTGTAAATATTCTGTTTTTTATCGTGATAACGGTAAATAACACTTGTCTATTTATTTCTTTTGTTATATACTAAATGGGTTAGAAGGTGATTAAATGCCGATTTCGGTTATGCTCAAACCGGCATCAAGCAATTGCAATCTCGCTTGTGAATACTGCTTTTATCATTCGCTTTCATCTAAGCGAACTGATTTTTCAAAAGGCTTTATGAGCGATGATACTGCAAAAAGAGTTGTTGACAGTGCACTTGAATTTGCGGACTCTACCGATGTGTATTTTACATTTCAAGGGGGAGAGCCGCTTTTGTGTTCGCTTGATTTTTATAAAAATTTTGTATCTTACGTTAAAAAATCAAACAAAAAGGGCAGTAATGTTCATTATTGCCTGCAAACAAACGCAACACTTATTAATGATGAATTTGCACTTTTCTTTAAGGAAAACGATTTTTTAATCGGTGTTTCCCTTGACGGTGATAAGGAAGTTAATAAATATCGGATTTATCCAAACGGTAAAAGCTCGTTTGATGATATTTTAAAGGGAATAGATATTCTGAAAAAACATAATGTTTCTTTTAATGTTCTTTCAGTTTTAACTAAAAATACGGCACTTAATTTCAGAAAAGCGTATAGATTTTTTAAGTCAAACGATTTAAGATATATTCAGTTTATTGTCGGCTTGAAGCCTTTTGGTGAAAAAGAAAACGATATGTATATGAATAATGACGATTATGCATATTTTTTAACTAAAGGCTTTAATATTTATTATAACGATTATTTGCGTGGAGATTTTGTTTCAATTCGTACTTTTGATAATTACATATCTCTCATAAACGGTAATAACGCAGAGCAATGCGGAATGAACGGCTTTTGCTCAAATCAATTTGTTGTTGAAGGTGACGGAAGTGTTTATCCTTGCGATTTCTATTGCACAGATGAATGGCTTTTGGGTAATATTAACGAATCGTCATTTAAACAAATGTATAAAACCTCTAAATGTGTTGAATTTATAAAAAGTTCCTTTAAGCTTGATGATAAGTGTAAGGAATGTAAGTATTTTTATATTTGTCGTGGCGGCGGTTGCAGGCGCAACCGAGAAAGCAGTGATTACTGCTTAGCTTACAGGCAATTTTTCTCTCAATGTGAGGATAAACTAAAAACGCTTAAAAAAAGTAGGTGTTAATTAATGAAAAAAGCTATATCGTTAATATTAAGTGCGGCTTTTGTGTGTTCGCTTTTTGCAGCTTGCAGTGATAAAAGTGTAAATGAAGACGGCAACAATAAATCTTCGGAAAATAATATTGAACTTAAAATAACTACCGACGCTCATTATTCTTCTCTTGACGAATCGTCAATCAAAGCTTATGAAAAGCTTTGCAACGCCGTTCTTAATTACAAGAGTGAGGTTAAATATAATGTTTCGCTTTCTGATGATGTAAATCGGTTGTTTTATACTTCTTTTCCGCAATATGTTCTTGTTGACGGAATTGATTTCCTCAATGATAATTCAGGTGTTAAAATTACTTATGCAAATGATAAGGAAACGCAAAATGCCAAGCTTAAGGAATTTAATGCCGATATTTCAAAAATAATGAATAAATGCGGATACGGCAAGGTCGGTAAAGATGAATATTTGCTTAACGTATATTCATATATAGCAAGTAATTTTAAAGTTGATAATTCGGTTACAACCGTATTTGACACTGTTTTGCAGGGCAAGGGTATGAGTTCAACATTGAGTGGGCTGTTTGAATATTTGCTTCTTCAAAATGATATCAATGCTTCTCATCTTATTAATGTTGATTCAAACTCTATTGCAAAAATGATATCGCTTGCCGATTTTAAAGGGCAAAAGTATTTCTTTGATGTCACTTCTGAACTTGAGGATAATTCAGGCAAGGCATTAAAATATTTTGCAATGGATACCAAGAGGGCACAAACGGGTTCGGGATTTATGTTTACCGATAATTCATCTCCCGATGAAATTGATGATGAAACGTTTTCCAAGCTTTCTACTTCAAGTTCTTATGAAATTTCAGGCTCTAAAGTTATTGTCGATATTAAAGGAAATGATGATTTCGAATTCAATTTGGACTAAATTCACTTTATATACTACAATTTGATATATTCAATAAAAAAGATACAAGAAATTGTATCTTTTTTGTTGTAATCGCAAAATTAATGTGTTATTATATGGCTTATGATTTAACTAAGGGGGATTAGTATGGCAGACATTGCTTCACTCAAACAAAAAGTGACGACTCTTGTTGACAATGTAAAATACTATTGGAAAGAGCCGCCCAAGGGCAGATATATGTCCTTTAAGGAAATTGGTTCATATGCATTCGGCGGTATAGGCGCATACCTTATCGTTAGTATGAGCTACATCTGTATGCTCGCAACAACAAATGTATTTATTACAGGTACAATCGGTATAACACCAACCGATATGTATATCTTGTATGTTATTGCAACCGTCGCAAGTATTCCGCTTACGGGATTGCGTGCAACAATTGTTGATAATACACGTAATAAAGCGGGTAAATATCGACCTTACATATTGATGATGGGTATACCTTCGGCTATTCTCTTTATAGCTATGGTATGGTTCCCGTATGACAAGCTTTCACTTCTTGTCGGCACTAACGTTTTATTCGCAGGCAAAACAGCAGATTATCTTGCAAAATGCTTTGTTCTTCTCTTATTTAACGTTATTCTTCAATTTGTATATATGTTCTTCTATGATGCGTATGAAAACCTTATTCACGTTCTTTCTCCTAACTCACAGGAAAGAGCTGACGTTGCATCAATTAAGAGTATTGTATATTCTCTCGGACCATCTGTTGTAAACCTTATTATGCCTATCGTTGCTGAAAACGTATTCCATACTAATCAGACCGATATCCGTGTTTACAGACTTGTGTTCCCGATTTTGGGTATCCTCGGTTCTGCTCTTTTGGTAATTGTTTATGCAAATACCAAAGAAAAGATTATTCAGGCTAAGACCCACGTTATTCAAATTAAATTTACCGATGCTTTTAAAGCTGTTGCAAAGAATAAATATTTCTGGATTATTTCGCTTGCAAGCTGGATAGGCTTCCTTGAATTGGCTTATTCAAATATCCTTGCTTGGCTTTATAACTACGGCGGCGCTTGTTCGGGTAACGTTTACGGTATTATCGTAACACTTAACGGTAACTCTGCTCTTTGGGGTATGATTATGGCTCCGTTCTTCATCCGCAAGTACGGTAAGAAAAATGTTCAGATTGTTACTAACCTTCTTAATATTGTATTCATCCTTGCAATGATTCTCTTTACAGGCAAGATTACAAGCGCAACTATTTGGATGGTACTCCTTTGCTTGTATTGCAACGGTATCGTAGGTGCGTTTGCTCATATTCTTAACCCTGCTATTCAGGCTGATATCCGTGACTATCAGCAGTACAGAACCGGCGAAAGAATTGACGGTATGTTTGCCGCTGTTGCAACAATCGGCTCTGTAATCACTCTTATCACTTCATCTGTTATTCCTACTCTTCAGGAAAAGCTTGGTATGAATGTTGAAACTGCAAGAAGAGTTGTAAACGATTCTGCTCTTATGGCTCGTAAGCTTCCGGGCGCTACCGAAACTATTGGTCAAATGCTTCGTGAACAGGCGGCTAACGGTCAGGATATTTTCAATGCGTCTAACGCTCTTTATGACGTTGACGGTGTTCTTATTCCTCTTCTTCGTGTGCTTATTATTGTTGCCGCTATCGGTGCAACACTTAATGTAATTCCTTTCTTCTTCTATGATTTTACAGAGAAGAAGCAAAAGGCTGTTGTTCGTGTGCTTAAGGTACGTGCTCTTTTTGAGGACTATGCTAACGATGCTTTGAGCGATAAAGGGCTTGTTGAGGCTGTCGATCTTGTTAATAATGCAAGAGAAATGGCAACAGCTACTCCTAAGCCGGTGTCTAAGGAGGATTATAAGCACCTTAAGGGCAAGGAAAAGAAAGCCGCTAAAAAGGCTTACCGTGAGGCAATTGAATATAATGAGGAAATCGAAATCTCACAATTTGTTTGCGCTGAGCTTGATAAGTTCAATTCTGAAAACGTAATGCGTCAGGTTGACCTTTATCAAAAGGTATATGATGCAGGTCTTGACGGTATCGTTAATATGGACGTTGACGCTGTTAAGGCTGAGCTTGCCGCTGCTAAGGCTCTTCCAAAGGATACCAAGCAGCATAAGGAAATCCGTAAGGTTGAAATTGAGCTTGCTAAGAAAAAGCTTGCTTCTCATAAGAATTATCTTAAGCACTTTGGCTCGGTTAATGAGTTCAAAGAGCCTGAAATGTCTGTTCTTGAAGGCTTCTTCGATATTGAAGATAAGTGCGATGACAGGCTTGAAGAACTTAATAAGGAACTTCACGAGGCTAAAAAGGCTAAGGATAAGGGCGAGATTGCTAAGATTAAGGCTGATATGAATAAGTATGCCAACGAGCGTAAAGAGGCTCGTAAGGCTTCTAAGGCTGAAATGGATAAGCACGCTATGTTTAACCGTGCCGCAGACGCTTATATCACTTCACGTAAGCTTCTTGAGCAAAAGGAAAACTTCAAGCATCTTGATGAAATTGCCGCTCAGTATGATGAGGCAAAGGCAAGAGCCGAGGCTGAAGAAAAGGCTAAGGAGCTTGAAAACGAGCGTAAGCGTAAGGAACTTGAAGCTGAGCTTGCAAAGCGCAAAGCTGCAAGAAGAAAGAAATAATTTCAAATACGGAATTTTTAATCGGGGACCCCACCAAATCATAGATTTGGTGGGGAAAAGGAGAAAGGAATGAAGTGTTTATTATAAATTTTTATAAAGAAAATTTATTCAAACACGGAATTTCTTTCGACGTTGTAGGGGCGACCATTGGTCGCCTCTTTATTTTTATCAAATACGCTATTTTATGCCTGTTATCCTGTCGAACAAATGTATAGTTAATTGACAACAAGTATTATCTATGCTATATTTTAACTATAAAGGTCGATTTTTTGCAAATATGTTTCAACTTATTATGAGGAAAAATATATGCCAAAAGAAATGATAGGCGACAGTATTATTCTTGCAATTGAACGAAAACTTAATTGCAAAGTGTTAAATTATTCTCTTCTCGGCAAGGGAGCAAGCGGTTGTGTTTATAAAGTTAAAATCGATAGTGAGCCGTACAGTTTTGCTTTAAAGATAAATGATTTACCTGAACTGATTGCTCAGGAATACAAAAGTATGGATTTTATATCAAGCAGAGTTGATTGCAAGCTTCCTAAGCTTTATTTTACCGAAACGGTTAATGGCAAGGGCATACTTGCCATGGAGCTGATTGACGGTGTAACACCGAACAGCAAAACCCTTTTCTTTAGAAAAAATAAGTCTAAGCTTGCTAATGAGATAGTAGATAATTTGATAAAAATTCATTCGGTTCATAATGATAAATACGGTCCGATTGGCAATGCGATTTACGCTTCTTGGTATGATTATTACAGTGAATTTGCAAAGGAAATAGTAGAATTTACTAATTGTTCCGATGTGCCAAGGATTGTAAAAAATGCACTTAATTTGGCTTATGAGAATTTGTATTCAATTGTAAATTGTGACGATGCTTTGCCAACTTTGGCGCACGGTGACTATTGGATTCCGAATTTTATTGCTGATAATAAAACAATGTCATTAAAAGGGATAATTGACCCGTTCAATGTTTCATGGACTGAGCCTGAATATGAGCTGTTTACCCTTACGGTGGGCTTTGGTAAGAATTTGCACCTTTATGATATTTATAAAAGTAAGGTCAAAACGACAAAATATTGCGATTTAAAGGTTGAACTTTATTCGCTTTTTAATGAGCTTTTGTGGTATAAAACCCTTGGTGAAATTGATTTTAATTACTTAATTTACCGAAGCAAACGATTAATTAAAATGATAAATAAGAATTTATACTGAAAGTTATTTTATGAGTTATATTTCCGAAATGCGTAAATATATAGGTCATAAGCCTATGATTGCCGCAGGTGCAACGATTGTTGTGATTAAAGATAATAAAATATTGCTGAATTTAAGGTCTGATACAAATACGTGGGGCATTCCCGGCGGCTCGCTTGAGCTTGGCGAAAGCTTAGAAGAAACAGCTAAAAGAGAATTGAAGGAAGAAACAAATCTCGATTGTGATGATTTTACGTTGCTCAATGTTTTTTCTGGTAATGATTTTTATTTTAAATATCCTAATTCAGACGAGCTGTATTCGGTTATTGCTTTGTATTTGGTAAAAGATTTTAAAGGTGATTTAAAAATTACCGATAGCGAGAGTTTTGATTTAAAATTTTTTAAAAAAATTGATTTGCCGAACCTCGAAAGCAGAGCAAAGAAAATTATATCTTGGCTGATTGAAAATGGATATTTATAATGATATTGATGAAATTTAAGTACGAGGTGATTTATGTTTAACGGTTTTCAAAAGGAATTTGTTGATTTTCTTATTCAGTTATCATTTGAAAATACTATCCAAAAACAGGCTGAAAATTTGAAATCTTATAAAAAATTTATTTCAAGTCCTTTAAATGAGCTTTATAATGATTTGCTTCCTGTTGCTTGTGAAATAAACCATGTTTTTGAAACCAAGCCTGCACGTTGCATTTCAACACCTTATACCGACAGACGTTTTTCACCAAATACTCCGCTTAAAGAATATATGTACTTAAGATTTAAGCAATCCGGTAAATCAAAGGATATAGTGGGCTTATATTTTGATATGGGAGCTGATATGTATTCTTACGGCTTAAGAGTATATAAGCAAACCTCCGGCGGATTTCAAAATATAAAGGATAATATAATTGATAATCAAAATGAGTTTTTAGACGAGCTTAATATTATTCTTAATAACGGGTATGAAATAATCGGTGATAAATATAAGAAAGACCATTATCCCGATATTAATAATGAACTTCTTAATGATTTTTTGAACAGAAAAAGCTTTTATATATGTAAAGAACGCAGATTAAACGATGACGTATTTACACCAAAGCTTGCTAATGAAATTTCGCAAGGCTTTTTACAGCTTAAGAATTTCGTTAATTTGATTTTATAAAAATTGAATGTATATCAATTAATGCAAAAGTATTAATCATATAAAATATTTGGAGTAAAAATGCAAAATATTAAATGGTTATTTTTCGACTTGGGCTCAACCTTGATTGATGAATCGGAGTGTATTAAAAAGCGTTGTGACGTCATTTGCGAAAGCAATAATATTGACAGAGAGGAATTTATCGGCAAAGTTACAGAATACGCTAAAATCGACTCCTACGCCGTGAAGGCTGCGGCTTTGTATTATGGAGTTGATATTCCTCGTTGGTTTGGTGAGCTTGAACGGCTTTATCCGAATGTTCCCAATATATTGGAAGTTCTTTCTGAAAAGTATAAATTAGGAATTATAGCCAACCAAGTTGCAGGCGCAAAGGAAAGAATTGATGATTGGGGTATCGGAAAATATTTTGACGTCGTAGTTGCCTCTCATGAAGCGGGGTGCGCTAAGCCTGATTTGAAAATTTTTAATATGTCGCTCAAAGAAGCCGATTGTAAGACTAACGAAGCGGTTATGATTGGTGACAGAATTGATAATGATATTTTGCCTGCTAAAAAGCTTGGTATGAAAACAGTTTGGGTACGTCAAGGCTTTGCAAAATATCAAGATGTAAAGAACATAAACGAAAAGCTCGATTATGTAATTAATAATATTTCTGAAATAACTGCGATATTTAAGCCTTAATTAAAATGAATTTTTAAAAGGATAAATTTAATAATGAATAGATATATAAAAAATCTCAATAGAATAGAGTTTGTAATAACAAATGCCTGCAGCTCAAGATGCAAGCATTGTTCTCAGGGCGAGCATATATCTAATGAGCATATAAATCCCGACAGAGCGGTGCAAGCGGTTTTTGATATCTGTAAAAATTATAAAATCAAATCGCTTATGACATTTGGCGGTGAGCCGCTTCTTTATCCTGAGAACGTTTGTAAAATTCACTCTGCCGCAAAAGCTATGGATATTAAGCACAGAGAATTAATAACTAACGGATATTTCAGTAAAAACAAGGATAGAATTAATCAAGTGGCAGATATGCTTGCAAAAAGCGGAGTTAATAACATTTGCTTGTCGGTTGACGCATTTCATCAAGAAACAATACCGCTTGAATATCCGCTGCTTTTTGCCAAGGCAGTTCTTGAAGCAGGTATTCCTATATATACTCACCCTGCTTGGCTTGTCAGTGCAGAAGATAATAATACATACAATTTAAAAACGAGAGAAATCCTTGGCGAATTTGCAAAGCTCGGAATTGAGCAGTCAAACGGCAATGTAATATTACCAAACGGTAATGCGCTTAAGTATTTGGGAGAATATTTTACTGAGGATACACAACAGACTAATCCGTATTTGATAGACCCTAAGGATATTAAGACGATTAGCTTCGGCGCTAACGGTGACGTGCTTAACTCTAATATTAATGATAATTCGATATTGGAAATAATAAAGAATTATCAGCCTAATATTATAGTTTTATAAAATTAAAGTACAAATATTATGACTAAAGCCGAAATGGCTGATTAAATCTTAAATGCAGAAAGCGTTGCAAGGAAATTAAGGAGTTATTCTTAAAATAATATGGACATTTTAACTTATTTAAAGGAAAATATTACAACTAAAACCACGCTTTGTGAGATTTTGGATACATTTTGCAAAATGTGCGAAATTGATTTGGGTGATTCCGAGCTTCTTTTTGAAACGGGTGTTTTTTCGTTCACGTGCGACGAGCTTTATTATTTTTCACTTGTAAGGCAATATGAGGCAGAGGGTGAGGGGTATAATCAAATTCACGTTGATGTAATTTATCCGCCGTCAAGCAAAATAAGCGAGTTTTCACGTGCCGATTGGGCAGAAAATGTTGATGAATTTAAGCAAAAGGTGCTTTCGTCCGAGGAATATTCAATTTTAAAGGACGAGCCTATTTATAAGCTTGATATTTACGATGATAACACAGAATAGGGGAATTATGGTTAAATTTTATAGCTATATTGATAACCACGAGAAATTGAAATTTGCCGTCATTTGCGCTAAAACCGAGGGTAAATTTGTCTTTTGCAAGCACAAAATGAGAGATACTCTTGAGTTTCCCGGCGGTCACAGAGAGGCTGAGGAGTTTATTGTCGATACCGCAGAAAGAGAACTCAAAGAAGAAACGGGCGCAAAGGATTTTACGCTTGAGCCTGTTTGCATTTACGGTGTAAAAGAGGGCGATGGTGATGAAACCTACGGTATGCTTTGCGTTGCCGATATAACCTCGTTTGAGCCATTTGACAGCGAGATTGAAAAGATTGTTATAACTGATACTCTGCCTGATAATTGGACTTATCCGACCATTCAGCCGTATCTTTTAAAAGAACTTAAAAGACGAAATTTGATTTGATAAACCTAATTGAAATGATAACTAACAAAAAAGCGTCATCATTGGAAATTTCCTTTGATGACGCTTAATTTTTATTTTAATCCTTTTTATCAAGCAGCTTGATTGCTTGATTTGACATAGGGATAATGATTATTAAATTAACAATTGTCATAAGACCTATGCCCACGTCGCCTAAATCCCAAACAATTGTATATGCCTGAAGTCCGCCGATAAAGAGCATTACAAGAGCAACTATTTTATAAAGCGTTTGGCTCCACCAATTGTTGCCGCAGATATATGCCACATTTGACCTTGCATAGAAAAGAATACCTATAAAGGTTGAAAAACTGAATAAAAACAGAATAATTGCAACAAATATTGTGCCGAAACTTCCGAGATGATAGTCCATAGCACATTGCAAAAGGTCCATTCCTTGCTTGCCTTTTGTTATTTCTTCGGGAACTAAAAGCATTATCATAGCCGTGCAGGTACAAATAACGATTGTATCAATAAGCACTCCGAGCGACTGAACCATACCGACTGTTTGAGGCTTCTTGCCCTCTGCCGCCGCTGCCGCACAGGGAGCCGAACCTGAGCCTGCTTCGTTAGAGAATAAGCCACGCTTAATTCCGTTCATTAAAACAGCACCGAAGCCGCCACCTGCAACCTGTTTCAGTCCAAACGCTTCTTTAAATATTCTTTCAAATACACCCGGCATTAAATTAATGTTTTTAACTATAATAAATATTGTTACAAGAAAATATACGACTGCCATTATCGGCACAATAATATCAAGCACCCTGACCGTTGCGTTTTTTCTAAGTACAATCACTGCTGCAATAATTACAAGCACAACGGTTGTGTAAATCGGAGGAATTGAAAAAGCATTTTTAAAAGCCGAGGTAACGGAATTGCTGACAACCTGACTTATTCCGCACCAGCAAATTAAACCGAAAATCGCAAATAAAATTGCAATAAAAGATTTTTTGATTTTTTTCTTTCTCTTTTGCTCCACAAAGTCGTGAATGTAGTAAGCAGGACCGCCGTGATAGCCGCCGTAAAGAGGGTCTTTTTTCTTGTGGAGTTGGGCAAGCGTGCCCTCAACATAAGCGGTTGACGCACCTAAAAATGCCGAAACCCACATCCAAAATACTGCGCCTGCGCCACCTACGGATACTGCCGCAACAACGCCGACAAGATTACCCATACCAACCCTTGTAGCAGTTGATACTATCAGCGTTTGAAAGGTTGACAGATTGCTTTTATCGTCCTTCTTTTCGCCGAGCGCTCTCACCATTTGCGGCAATTTCCTAATCGGCATAAATCTTGTGCGAACGGTAAAATAAATACCCGTCGGAATAAGAAGGATTACAAGCAAAGGAATACCGATACTTGTTCCTTTAAAATTCAGTGTAATTAAATCTCCCCATAGGAAATTATAAATAGCTACTATTATATTGGACATAATTTTCCCCTTAAGTTATATCATAGACGTTTATTATATCATAAATTTTTCAATACTACAATGCTTTAAAGCATTTATATAATTAATAGACTATAGCGCTTAAAAGGTATTTTATTTGCAGTGAAAATAAAAAAAGCGCCGTTTATACGACGCTTAATTCCATTAGATTATTGCTTTTTTAAAGCTCTTTCAAGCCAAACTGCACCTAAATCAAGTGCATTGAAAAGACCTTGCTTTTCACTTTTTTTAATAATCTTTTCCTTTGGTGATGTAACCGACGGGTCAGTATCAATAAGCTGGATTGCAACCTTGCCTGATACCTTTAATCCCTTTATATCCTCATCGCTGAGAATGTTAAGACAAATTACATAAGGGTCGCTCATACTGCCGTAGTAAATTGTTTTGCCACATCTTACCAAAGGCTTACCTCTGTATTCAAGGATTTTTTCCTTCTTGCTTTCTGCCAAAGATAACCCTCCTTTAATTTTAATCGAGATAGGACTTTACCATTGCAGCCAAAAGCTCGTCTCGGTCAAGCCGTCTTATCAAGCTTCTTGCATTGTTATGAGTAGTGATGTATGTTGGGTCCTCTGTAAGAATATAACCTACAATTTGGTTGATAGGGTTGTAGCCCTTTTCCTGCAAAGCGTCAAAAACTTCTGTCAAAGTTTCTTTCATAACATCTTCGTGATCGTCACCAATTCTAAAAGTCATAGTTTTATCAGTCATGGTAAAGTCACCTCCCTATAAAGCATTATACACTAATTATATACATATTTGCCTAAAATTACAATACCTTTTTTAAATTTCATTTCGAAAATACTTGACTTAAAACGCTTTTTGGTTTAAAATCTTTGTATAAATTAAATGCAATGACTGAGGGCGCAAGCCAAAAGTAGTTGATAATTTTGCTTTTTCAGAGAACGGCGCATATGCTGAAAGTGCCGTATTGCTTTTATCAATGAATTTCGACTCACGAGCTTCCTATGAAAAGTAGGGCGTATATCTGCGTTAAGGATTTTGAGTGGCACATTGTTTGTGCAATTTGAGTGGTACCACGGATATTATTCGTCTCATATTTATGAGGCGATTTTTTTATTGTTAAAAAACGGAGGAAATTATGGATAACAAAATTTTAGAACTAAAAGAAAAGTTTGTATCCGAACTTGAAAAGATTGATAATCTTGCAGATATTGAAAATATCAGAGTATCATATCTTGGAAAAAAGGGCAGCGTTACAGACCTTCTTAAGGGTATGAAAGAGCTTTCTAATGATGAAAGAAAGGTATTCGGTCAAAAGGTTAATGAGCTTAAAGGTCTTGTAAACGAAAAAATTACAGAGAAAACTCAGGAACTTAAGGAAAAGGAAATTCAAAAGGAAATTGAACTTATGCCTGAGTTTGACCTCTCTATGCCGCCGGTTATGGATAGAGGCTCATATCACCCGATTACTCTTGTTCAAAGAGAATGTGAAAGAATATTTAAGTCAATGGGCTTTACTGTTGAGGATTACAGCGAGATCGTAACAGATTATGAGTGTTTTGAATCGCTTAATATTCCTAAGCATCACCCGGCACGTGATATGCAGGATACATATTATCTTACTAACGGTCAGCTTTTAAAGAGCCAGACTTCTGCCGCTCAAAACGCTATTTATAAGAAGTACAGAGATGCGCTTGTAAATGACGGTGTACCTATTAAGGCTATTTTCCCCGGCAGATGCTTTAGAAATGAAGCGACGGACGCTTGCCACGAAAATACATTCTTCCAAATGGAAGGCGTTATGGTTGATAAGAATATTTCTATTTCAAATCTTATTTACTTTATGAAAACTATGCTTTCAGAGGTATTCCAAAAGGATATTAAGGTTAGACTTCGTCCGGGCTTCTTCCCGTTTGTAGAGCCGGGCTTTGAACTTGATATCAGTTGCCTTATCTGCGGCGGCGAAGGCTGTCCGAGCTGTAAGCACAGCGGCTGGCTTGAACTTTGCCCTTGCGGAATGATTCATCCTGAGGTTCTTAAAGCAGGCGGAATTGACCCTGATGAATATACAGGCTTTGCATTTGGCTTAGGTCTTACAAGGCTTGTTATGATGAAATACGGAATTAAAGACATTCGTGATTTAAACAGCGGTAGCTTGAAAACATTATCGCAGTTTACTGACGACGAAAATTAAGAGGGGAGGAATTAAATATGTTTTTATCAATGAATTGGATTTCAGACTTTGTTGATTTTACAGGTCTTGATAAGGTTGACCTTATCCATCGTTTCTCTCTTTCCACCGCAGAGGTTGAAAACGAGATTTTCTTCAAGGGTTCGCATATCAGCGGCATCGTTGTTGCTGAAATTAAATCTGTAGAAAATCACCCTGATTCAAAAAAACTTCATCTTCTTAAGGTTGACGCAGGTGACGGCGAGCTTACAGACGTTGTTTGCGGCGCACCTAACGTAAGAGTAGGTCTTAAAACCGCTTTTGCAAAGGTTGGCGCTAAAATCGGTGATATTGAGATTGCACCGAGAAAGCTTGCAGGCTTTATCTCAAACGGTATGTGTTGCAGTGAAAACGAAATCGGTATTTCTGACGATAACAGCGGTATTATGGAAATTACAGACGATTTGCCCAACGGTACCGATATAAAAGAAGCATATCAGGTTGACGATATCATTTTTGAGGTTGATAATAAATCTCTTACAAACCGTCCTGACCTTTGGGGTCATTACGGTATTGCCCGTGAATTTGCTGCTCTTGCAGGCAGAGAACTTAAACCGCTCGAAACCGTTGATTTAACTCAATATAATAATTTGCCTAAGGTTGATATGAAAATTGAGGACCCGCTTTGCCAAAGATATTCTTGCCTTCAGGTTGAAAATATTAACACAAGCGTATCTCCCGTTAATATGCGTATCCGTCTTTTCTATTGCGGAATGAGAGCTATTAACTTTCTTGCCGACCTTACTAATTACCTTATGCTTGAAATGGGTCAGCCTATGCACGCTTTTGATTCCCGCAAGGTTGAAAAGATCAGAATTAAACGTTTTGATACTCCTTTCACTTTCCAAACTCTTGACGGTGTTGAAAGAAATATAGATGAAAATACGCTTATGATTTGCAACGATAATACGCCTGTTGCAATTGCAGGTATTATGGGTGGTCTTGACAGCGAAATTGTTGATGATACCCATACTCTTACTCTTGAATCTGCAACGTTTAATGCCGTTTCAATCCGTAAGTCAACAGTTCGCCTTGCTCACAGAACAGACGCTTCAATGAGATATGAAAAGTGCCTTGACCCTGAAATGACTGTTCCTGCCATTGCTCGTTTTGTTAAGCTTATGACTGACGTTGATAAGGACGTTAAGGTTGTATCATCTCTTACAGATGAATATGCTTTTCATTATGATACCGTTGAGCTTGACTTTGATAAGGCATTTGTTGATAAATATACAGGTATTGAAATTGACAACGATACCATTATTTCAACTCTTTCTTCATTAGGCTTTGACGCTAAGGTTGATAACGATAACTTCAGTGTGGTTGTTCCAAGCTGGAGAGCTACTAAAGATGTTACAATCAAAGCTGATATTATCGAGGAAATCACAAGAATTTACGGCTATGATAATTTTGCAATTCATACCGCCGTTGCTCCTCTTTATCCTGTTCGTCCCGCTATCGAAAAGACGGATGAGGATAAGATTAAGGACATTCTTGTAAATCATTTCAATCTTCACGAACTTCATTCTTACGTTTGGGCTTATTATGACGAATATAAAGCTCTCGGCATCGAAGTTGAGGATAATATTAAGCTTGTTAATGCGACAAATCCTAATATTGAAACTATTCGTAACTCAATAGTGCCGACTCAGCTTTGCCAGGTTAAATATAATACCTCTTATGCGCCTGATTTTGGCGTGTTTGAGATTGGCAGAGTCGCTAAGGGTCTTAAGAGTGACGGTCTTGTTGATGAGCATAAAATGCTTGCAATTACTCTTTTCAGTAAAACCAAGAGCGTTGAAAAGCTTTATTTTGAACTTCGTGATATGATTGCAACATTTACCGATAACATTAAACACAAATCACTTGATTTTGCCCCTGCTGCTAAGGCTCATTCTTACGAGCACCCAAGAAATCTTAATAAAATTATTTGCGACGGCAGGGAACTCGGTACTATCGGTATCGTTCACCC
>OLHG01000509.1_pt1 | contig 27607 bp, 31 predicted proteins | sample 1605971 | NCBI WGS metagenome assembly OLHG01 (sample SAMN03283289) | human gut metagenome | biome: human-associated habitat; material: feces | host: Homo sapiens | place: Peru | collected 2012 | reverse complement strand
CCCCGTCCTTCAAGGGGATCAGGAGGTCTTGCTTGAGCATATCGTAGAGCTTGCGCTCGTCTGCGTTCATCTCCACCTCATACCGGGTAGGGATACAGTCCGGCATATTCAGGTAGTCCAGAGCCTTCATGGAGATGGTGATATCCGATATACGCTGGTAGATCAGCTCCTCGGCTCCCTCTTTTGGCTTGTACTGGAAGACCACGCCACTGGACGGATTCATGGACGCTGCCTTGAAATAGGCTTCACGGTAGCGGCCGATGAACTTGCCGCAGCGGTTAGTTTTAACTAATTGCATAACAAAAGAAAAGCAGCCGCATAGCACACACTACGCGACTGCTCTGAAATCTGTATTCTATTTTGCCCGACTAGAAACTTTATATTTTTGTTCCCTAATGGGCTTACAAGCTCATTATAACATATGTGTCAATGGAGTTCAAGACAAAAAAGTTATTGATTTATCTTTTTTAACAGTTCTTCCGGTGTCGTTGCTTCTCCGCGATAGCATTTCAATAGCACCTTCAGCATCATATCTTTCTGCTTATCTGTAAAAAGACTAATCGCATCTTCGATTTCCTGTTCAGTCTTTGCATTCAGAAGTTTCACTGCTTTTTGTCCAAAATTCATTCTTGCGACTCTCCTCTCTGTCAGCCTTTCAAGTAGGGCTTTAGTTTTTCTATCAATTCATACGCTTTTGTCCCCGGTGCAGACATTGCTGGTGTTCTTCCTTAATTGATTGTATCCAGTTTTCTTGCATTCCGAATTGCAATATCCATGTACGGCTCCAAGATACTATACATATCTTCCCGTCCTTTTGAGTAGGTTCCCAAGCCATATAGTGTCATGCACTCACTGAGTTTTGGCCAATATCTTTTCTATGAATGTCTGACTGAAAATAACTGAAATGTAGCAGGAACCACACCTCAATGCACTGATTCGACCAGATTGCATGATACTCCGTTTCTTCCGTGCTACTTTGCCCACATAACTCTGCCGTCCGATTGATATAGTCTTGTGGAAAATCGTCTGTATCATACACGATCCAGACATGTTTGTACACATTGGAACTGCGTTGCACATGGCTTCTGGCTCTATCAAATAAGCTCCTGGGTGTTCTGCCCTTCACCATAGATATCCAGTTGAACCCTGCCTCGATATTGCCGATCGATGACGTCACGGATTGCTCGAAAATACTGTGGTTCCGTTGACGTTCCTTCCGTAACGATCAGCTGATATTCTGGTTGAATTTTGATAGGTTTAACCGGAGTACAGCTTTAACGTGCCGCCGCACAGAACATTTTGATCCACCGTTATTATAACACATAGCCACTAAACTTTTCAAGTTACCGTGACCGTTTTCTATTTTACGATACTTTATGCTGGACTGCAATGATAAGTGTTAAGGCACTTCATCACTTGATTCACCTGCGCCGCATATTTTAGGATTCCGATGAAACCACCCAACTCTTCCAAACTTTCAACATCAGTCCGCCAGAATTCCTTTTCCTGTTGCTTTCCCTGCATAAGCGCATACAATTCCAAGAAGTAGATTCGGGTATCGCCATCGTAATCTTTCAACAGTTCGCACAGCAGGGCTTTTCGATCCATGTTCTTATCCAATCTTCCATCAAAGAACAGATTTGCAAAGAACATTCCGATGTTTCCTTCGCCTGAGAGATTGTAAACAATCTCTTCAAGATACCATCCGAGTTCCTCAATGATGTCATCCTCACGGAGAAAATTATTCTTGGCACAAATCTTTTTGCAGATTCCCTGAGCCGCAAATTCTTTCCACATATTATATCCGTACTGAATTTCATCATTAGGAAAGTTTGCAGCTTTGAACTCTATGGGAATGTAGCCATCCTTTTTCTCTACTGTAGCACAATAGCCGTGTGCCCACTCGTGCATAATTGCTTCGATATGGAATTTGCGATTTTTGACGACTGCTGTTTTGAAAACGATTGCTTGACCTTTTGAACCGTTAATAAACTCGCCTGCAACAGTTTCGCTGTGGCACAGTTCTTTCTCAATCAATTCACGCTTATGCTTGGATTCTCCACATGCTTCTGCGACTTCATCTCGTCCTTGAACCCATTTGGAGGCAGGTATATATTTGATTGGCGTACATTCGATAACCTCCCTTACATCCGGCAACGCTTCTTCCATCATTTTCCGAGCAATACTTTCACGGTTTTCGTAGTAATTTCTCATCTTGCTTACTCCTTCATACTAGTAGTCAGCCACACGGTTCATAATAGAACTTTGCAGCTATGTAATTGGAGAAGCAATTGCCGTTATTCACTTGTCTATGTTCTAATAGCTTCCAGTATTATGCTGGATGTACAGTATACCTCAATCGTCAATCTGAAACAAGTTCTTTAAAAACACCTACTGATAATCGGCATTCGGCTACAATTATCAAGTGAATTATTTCAGTATGACAATCCCACCCATTTCAAGGAATTTACTCGTAGGTTTCAGCCTCTTTGATTTCCACAGGTGGCAGTTCTATACCAAAATTACTGTGTCTCTCTAATGAGTGTAGCCCCGTTTTGATGAACGCCCACGAGCTACGGTAATCATCACATACGGAGAAAGATGATCCTTTCATGAAAAGAGTAAAACCATCTGGATCATCCCCGTACTTCAAATCAAATTCCTCGGCACATTGAACCTTTTCCCATGCAGAAATGTTCGTTTTCCCATGAAGGACATGATCAAGATTCAAGGAAAAATAGTACATACTATATGGAATGCCTGCGATTCTAGGGCAAGCAGAAAGTCGGTCGACATTCTTCCGCTTTCTCTTATTCCGATCCAAAATACCTACACGGTTTGGTGTTTGAATTTGAGTTTCTGTGTAAAGTGGTGGAGCACCAGCTGCCATCGCATTATCCTCTACAACTGCATCATCGGGAACAAAAACTCCGTCCATGTCGGTAAGGTGAACGATGCGGCAAATGTCACTCTTCTTATAGATTTCACCCATAAAGGCTTTGACTTGATCCCATACTGCGGTCACAATTTTATCCGACAACGTAAAGTCACGAGTCAACACATCACCGTGAACAACTTGAAATTTCACCGTTGAGGATGAAAAAATACGGTTCAGAACCGTGGAGAGGCTGGTTTCATCTGTTGGACCCTCTACAATAAAGAGCATAACCTTCTTTTTAGCCATGGGACACCTCCGAGGACGTTTCCTCTTTCATAGAGATATTCTCCATACGCTTACCAACAACTCTCATTGCGTGGGCAATTTCAGACACATTGGTTTCCTCATACAGTGCTGCGTCATTATCGCTCCCAAGGATCACTTCTCGCAGGTACATAGAACGAAGATTATTCGTGGCTCTCACGCTTCTGATGCGTGTATAACGGTCATCATTTTTTGTCGTTGTAAAAACAATAGAATCGCTATCCAATGTTTCCAGCGGATAAAGATTATGGGAAGTAAAAATCAATTGTCCCTTGCCCGAATTTTGGATAATGCGCAGCAATTCTCCAAGCAGATACTCATAGATGCCAGAATCCAATTCATCAATCGCAAGTGTGATGGATGGATTATTATATGCCGCAATCAGCAAATGCAAGATGGACGTGATTTTCTTAATACCTTCAGATTCGTACTTCAAAGGCAGTCGATGCGTTTCTCCATTCGCACAGAGAAGCTCGCGCGCCAGCTGAATTTTTGTACCCTGATTTCCATCTTCCATCAGCTCCGTACCAAGTTCTACAAGTGTCAATTTCACACCCGGAATGATTTTGCAGAGAACCATACTGATAGTCGATATAACCTGTCGGACAATCTCTAAGAGATTACTCGGAATCGTCGTCGGCCGGTCAATTGGCAGCGTAAACATACCACCTGCCGTTTCTGTTCTGAAATTGACAGGAATTGCTGCATCCAACGAAATAAGGCCATTATTGCGGTTTAGAATAACAAAGAAAGACGTCTTTGCAAAATATGCGATTTCAAATAACGGTTCAACATCATCATCGCTTTTCTGTGCGGCATCGTGGAGCATCTTTAAAAATTCAGGAGAGAACAAAAAGGAGCGATGCTCCTTTTGGCACAACAGTTTAGTGACACGAAGCTCATTCACCTTTGCACTCTGTTTTGTGCCAAATAAAGAATCCAATTTAACCTGCGGCAGGAACACGGCGTTCTCCGCCTCATGTGTACACTCAAAAATAGTCTTAATTCGAGAGGTCTTTTCCGGAGCACAACTGAACGTAACACACTTGACAGTTTCATCAATCGTGTCTCTGCTTAGAATAGCAGAATAGATAAGCCGTCGTCTGTATGACACACTACCTTTGTCCAGTTTGAGAATACTAAACTCAAATTGCAGCTCTGCTTGCTCCTGTCCATAGGAAATGCAGTCAGACAATTCAGTTCCCACCTTCTGACCGCACAGCAGCGTCTTCAAAATCTCCAGCGCATCAATAAACGTAGTCTTACCCGATCCATTCTGACCATAAATTCCAAGGACATCTGCTTTGGGCGCGAAAATATCTTCACCATAATTGCAGGGAAAACGAATTTCTCCGGATTCCACATTTCTGAAATTTCTGATAGCAGCCCGTTGAATCCGAACAATCGGCATTTCGCTCACAGATACCACCTCCGATTTTAGTATACCAACTTCTTCGGAAAATAGCAACACGAATTTTGAAAATCGAATATTAAATTCAATAATCTTGTTTATATTTCAATTTCCGTTCCACGCATTAGCCACAATCAGCTTTGTCGCGCCGTCTTTGATCACACTCCACCCATTCTTCCAGTGTCAGCGGCGTGTAATCCGAATACATGCAGAAGCAGTTGATCATCTGGCAGGGCACCGGTTGCGCTTCTTCCTGATGCGCAGTCTTGCGCCGTGTGGCTCTGGTCTCTGCACAAAATCTGTCCACCAGTTCCTGATCCGCTGATTTGTGGATGTGCCCATGCAGCATGTAGGTCAGTGGTGTCCCATCTGCTCCGCGCCGGAACTGACCATCATAGCAAAAAACCGGATAGTGCATTAACACGATTTTTCGCTTATTGTCATGAATTTCAGCATAGTCCTTGACCCATTCAAACCGGGATGCGTCAAAATCCCTGTCCCTTAAGTACCTCTCATCGTGATTTCCACGAATCAAGCAGAGCCGTCCCTTCAGCCGACACAGTATCTCATTTGTTTCCTGCCCATTGCCAAGAGACAGGTCACCAAGGATTACGACCTCATCGCGAGCGTGGACCTTTTTATTCCACTTTTCTATCATCACTTCATTCATCTGCTCCACAGATTCAAACCCGCGGTTATCCATTTCCGTCAGCAGATTTTTGTGATAAAAGTGGCAGTCTGCTATGTAATACCTCATGCCTGCCTCCGACTTTATTTCATACCCTCATCTTTTGCAATATTCTGGAATTCCGTAATCCATGCACAGCGTGTTTTTACACAGTCCAATAGCCCCTGTTTGCGCTCCTCTCTCCGTTCTTCCTCCGTCCGGTCATCCGTATAGCCCAGCCTTTCCATTACATCCTCCAAGGTAAACAAGTTCTTTTCTCTTTCCTCCGGCGGCATATTCTGGATTATTTCGTGCTTTGCAATTGCATCTGACAGTTCTTCCCGTCGTTCATCTTGTCCTTCCCTTGTCATTCCATTGAAAGACATTTCATACAAAGCCGCGGCAAGAAATTCATCCTTCCCGATGCGCTCATAGTTCTTGGGCAGCACCTGCGTTCCAAGGATTTCCTCCCACGGAGAAAATTCATACGCAAAGGCTTCTGGGAGCCAGCCAAAGGTTTTCTCTAAAAATTCTATCAACTGGTGTTCATCTGCATCTTCATCCCATGACGGAGTACTTTTTTGCTGAATTGTTGCAAGCTTTTCACAAAACGCACTGCGTTCCATTAATTCCGCATCGATCCCTTTACAGCCATCCGCATAATTTTCAAAAGCCAGTAATATGCGATTGGTGTCTTTCGGTAATAGTTTCTGAAGCATTCCACAAAAGCTCTGCACTGAATCCGTCACGGCTACAAGATTCAAAGGTTTCTCATATTCCGGCCAATTGTCATTCCATATTTCTGCAATTCTACGACAATCACACGTTGCTAGAAGCTCCTGAAAAATCATTGCCAGCTCCCCTTTCATCTATGCAGAGAACGGCGCACCCCAAGGCACGCCGCATCTCCTGGTATTTTCACAGTGTTCCCCTGCACTCGTGCGTGTTTTAGGTCTTCGCACCGACCATGGGCGGCGGCTTATAACCTGCCAAGAACCTGCTGGAATACTCGATAATTCGTGTCATACTGCGTTCCGCAGTACACAGCAAACTCAATGGTCTCAAAGTTTTTCCGGTATTCCTGCACAACCGTTTTCATTGCCTGCGCCACGACCGCCGGCGGGTTACGGAATGCACCGCAGCCAAATGCGCCAAGAATCACAACCTCGTTTCCTTTTCTCCATGCGATTTCCAACACCCGACGCATCCTTTTTTCATGCAAGGCTTGCAGGTCTTCCCTGCTGATATGCACGGCGGCATCCCCATCACCGGCGTTCATTTCGTTACTGGGGCGCTCTCGCAGATTTGGTGCTGCGCAAGTCAGGGTATTCACAGAATACCACTTTTCTTCCGGCAACAGTTGCGGATAATCCGTGTCCGATTTGAAGACCATCACACCAGGCGTGTAGATGCAATCATCATTGTGCAGCGGATCATGGGCACGCCGGTGTGGTGCATAAAACGCATTCCATGCGTACTGTTCTTTCAAATTTGCATAGAGCGTAGAGCAGCGGCAGATGGCTTCTTCCTGCGCAGAGGAGCCTTTTATCACCCCACCGCCCGGATTGGTTGCAGATGCAAAATTCAAAATGCAGACCTTTTTTCCTGCATAGGCATACGGAGCCGCTGCTTCCAGAGTCCGTTTGGGACTTATCACAGTCTGCGCTGGTTTCTGATAAATCCAATGCTCCGGGCCATACCAGCACCGTCCCGTGCCCGTGAAACATTCCTGTGCAGCACCGGAATGCTTGATTGCATCGATCAGCCGTTCGTTGCTGCTGTACAACCGCTGCGTATCCTCAAAAATCTCTACATTATCCTGTCGTCCCATATTTACACCTTCTTCTGCTCATCTTCACCTTGCAGCCAACGGGCTGCGGGTTCTTTATCACGGACGATCCAGCGGAAGAACTCCTGAAGTAAATCTTCTACCTTTATTTTACTGGATTTACAGATTTCTGCAAGCGCATTTTTGTCCTTTTCCAGCAAGGAAATCCTATAAATTCGGCCATAACAAACCAATCGTATCCTTGTCTTTTTCAACCATCGTCTTTCATCGGATCAAGCGGACATTCCAGGCATCGACATACTTGTTCGCCGTTTTCATCTGTATAATAATCATCCCCTTTTTCGCTGCATCCGGCACAGATGTCAAACTCATCCCAGTGGTTGTCCGTGTCATTCTCTTGTGGAAATTCATCAAAGTTATCGAACATGAATTCGACTCCTTCGATCTCCTTAATGGTATGGTAATGCCCACAGTACCATTTCCAATAACCCAGCCGTTCTTCGATGCCATCCAACCACTGCTCGGTCGATTTATCCACCATGCTTTGGTTTATTCCCGGAAGGAAAACCTCTCTGGGTTCGTACTTTAAGGGTGCTGTATGAGTCAAGACTACATCTACAGACCAATCAACTGCATCCAGATTTTCTTCCACCCTGCGTTTAATTTCCTCCGATGGCTGTTCATCCGGCCACCAGCCAAGCCCATGCAATAGCCGATACGCCTTGTCCACACTGTACGCTCCACCGATCACGAAAGTGCGCTGACCGCCGATATCATATAATTCGCCATCTTTGGCAAACAGGATGTGCGGATATTCATCTTCCACGTACACGGCTCCGCCGTTCCATCCGACCTCGTGGTAAGTCGGAACCGTCTGCGGCCGCATCTCATGATTTCCGTGAATTGCAAAGATGGTAATCAGCAACGATTCTAGATATTTTTTCTTTTGCTCATCCTGTTCACCGCCGTAATAATTCACACCGGCATCGCCCAAAATTATGAGAACATCGTCTTTATTGGTCTGCATTTTTTCACAAAATCGCGCCACATTTCGGAAATCCCCGTGGGTATCCCCTGTGATATAAACCATATCTCCTCCACCTTGCAATTCTATGTATTCCCGAGTATAATAACGTTAATAGGATTTTTATTCTGTCTTTCGGAAGAGTATTGATATATATTATCTCATAAAATTCTACACTCTATTTCCGGTTTCCACATTGCTTTTTCTGCCACCTGCTCCGGTTTATCGTCATCGTATAGATGCACAGCGTCCAGAAAATCATATTCCATGATGGAATAAATGTACCGCGTTGTTCTGCCTTCCGGCACAATGCCGATCATGTCCGTTTCTTCCAGCCGCGCTTGCATCTTGTCTCCTTCGTGCAATCTCACAGGTAAACCGGCTGCATGCAGGGCAAGAAAGCAACGGATAACTTCTCTGCTATGGGTCTTTGAACTTCCTGACAGCGAGAAATAATAGCCGTCCGGTGCCTTTCCAACGTACAGGTGCCCACTGTCCTCTGTAGAATAAGACGGGAGTATTTCCCACGGGTGATGCCCGTTGAATTCATAATACGGACCTTTCTGCTCCAGCCACTCTTCAGATGCAACGGCATCATCTAACGGCACCTTTGACATGCCATCGTCTCTTCCATCTGCAAACATATAATACAGTTCTTTTGGAGTTACACCGCTATATCGCTGGTGCTCCTTCTCTGAGTCCACGAACATGCAACGCGGTTTCGGCTCCAGCCCTATGGCTTGATAACAAATCGTGCAGGCCTCATAAAAATCACGCACTGTGATATATGGCAGACAGTGCGGCGGTATATATTCCTCCACAAATTCGTCTTTGCACCGAAGAAATTCTTCTATTTGCTTCGGCGTAAATGCACTGCGGTACGCCTCCCGTTCTTCCGGATAGATATTCCAATAATCCTTCCGGGAGATAACGCCGTATCTATAATTGGCCGGCAGATTTTCCCGAACCTCGGCATTGTAAGTACCATTGCGCAACTTTTCCAGAACAACTTTTGTTTCCCGGATCAGCCAATCAATGAGTTCTGTTGTATTAAATGGATTTCCATCCTCATTCGGATCGTTGATGGTCAAAAAGCAACGGTTGTTCAGAAACACTCCAAAGTACTCTCCACGGCGACAATCTGTGTGATGGACAGTTACAACCTTGTACCAATATTCCTCCAGCGGATACTGCTCCTGCATTGCACAGGCCAGTTCTTCCTTAGAAGCATCTTCATCATAGTACGGTCGATATTCTTCTGCGCTGCCACGTTTTGTGGTTATCCAAAACTCCCGGCGATTATCCCTGCCAACTGGTGCCATTTGATCCGTCAAGCGAAACAAATCCATAAGGGCATGTCGACTCTGTTCATCCAGCGTTAAGCCACCCCGATGCAGCACACTGATCCAATAGTCGACCTCGAAAACGTTCAATCTTCTACCTCCTTATCCTTATTTATCCTTTTTCCCAGTTGGAAAAATGCTGCCGCACATTCTCCGAAGAAATCCAACCGTTTTCTTCACCGGATGTCCGACCTATTGCCAGATCATTCAGCAGGAGCTACTGCGATTGCTTTTCAATAATATCCCCCAGTTCCTGAATCCGATCTGCCAGATAGCAGCACAGATTTTTCAGGAACTGCGTATCCTTATCTGCCAGCAGTGCATTGCGTTCTTCCTTGGTCAGATCGCTGAAGCATACAGACTGCCCAACGCCATCCCGGACAATGCGGAAATAACAGCCATCAAGTTCTCGATTCAAGGTCAATCATCTCCTTCGTGCTGGGATGCCCACACAGTTCTGCCATTCGATCGTACAATTCGGCGCTCAGCACGATGTAGCGCTCCCCCATCTTTGTGTGGATTAACGCTGGGTTTCCGAATCTGCGAAAGAAATCGTCTTTATCGATGTTCTCCACGAACTCGTCTTCAGATAATACCGGTAGGCACATAAAATCAGTCACTTCCATCCCCCTCTGCGCAATTCAGTCTTTTTCTTGTTTGCGTAGCCCACTGTTGCGCCTGCTCGATATGCCAATTTGCGGTTGCTTCATCCAAACCATACTCTTTCATCAGCATCTTGCGCAGGGCATCCGGCTTTCCTTGCATCAACAGAAATCCTTTAGAAAATTCCATTGCACCGATCTCGTCATAGCCAGACATTACAGTTCACCTCAATTCCAGAATTTCTCACTAGTCTTCTTCTATAGCTTTTCTACTTGAAGGCGATTCAATATTGCAATGGCTTTCTCCGCATCTTCGTCCGTCATGCCGTACACATACTTGCCATTATCGCCCATGTGTGTCGTGCAGACCAGATAGTCACCAAGCCAGTTCCACACCCAGAAGGTCTCATCATCCAAGATCACAAAGCGTTCCAGATTGCCCTGTTCCAACAGGCATGCCCGCACTTCGAGAGGGCGTGCATATGCGCCACTGGTAAGATTTGTTGTTACTTCCATGATGCACAGCTGATATTTATCCAGCAATGAGATCAGCAGTGCCACATCTTTGTTCCGATAGTTATTCTCCGAATTTACATAGCTCGCATAGGCACTGCGCCATGAAGAGGACAGAACGATTTCTGCCCCGGTTTCTTCCACGATGTGCGCTAGCCTCTTCACAAAGCATTCCTCGATTTTGGGGCCGCCGTTGTCTTGATTCAGCACACCGTCAATGTCGAGAAAGATCACTTTCCGTACATTATCCTGATCCAGTTCAAGAAAATCCGTGTCGTCTATGTGAATCTTACTTTTCATAGGCATTCTCCCCGATTCTTATTTTCAGCCCAGCCATGTGTCCTCGCCGTCTTTATTCTTCCCCGAAATCATCCTCGCCGCTCATCGGCTTCCCACCATAGAGCGTTTTCAACGAAAGGCGGAATTTACTCTTCTTGTTGTATTCCAGGATCATGGCTTCGGAATAGCCCAACGCACCGGGGCGGCGTTCTTTTGCCGCTCGGATAATCGCTTTCACCGAAACACGCCCCACATGGTCTTTGAACACATCATCCCGGACGGTATCCCCATACGCCACAACAATGCGGGCAATGCCCATCAGGATGTTGCCGGAGAAGGAGTTGTTTTCGCCTTCCCATGTTGCGGCAGCCAGACGGAGCGTTCTGTCCAGAACAGCCTGTCCGTATTTGTCATAGATACGCTCCAGTGTGGAAACTGCACTGATGCCGTTTTTTGCTTTGGTCGAGGTGATTGCCAGCCCATAGGACTGCACAATGGCCTCGATCATTTTCTGTTTGGGGTCGTCCGCTTCGATGTGCGCCTTGAAGGTCTCGAAAGAGGACAGTGCCTTGACGTGCTTTTGCTGGTCGGCAAAGATATGGGCTTCTTCCTTATATTTCAGGTCATCGTAGATCATGCACCACACCGGGGTGTCACGGGAGCCGGATTCGCTGGCGATGATCTCAATGGTATGCTGACCATCAAACACATAGTTGATGCCGTCCCGGCGGCTCACTTTCACCGGATTGATCTGGTAGACGTCAAATTCTTCCAGTGCCTTACGGATATGATTTTCGGACAGCGGGCGCTGGTACTCCTGATTGGAAACCAGATTTCGGATGGGGATCAATTCAAAGGACACATCCGGGATGCAGCGCCGCTGCGCTTCTGTCAACATATCTCCAGGGATCATTTTTCAATTACCTCCAGCGTCTGCGTGATCTGTTCTTCCAGTCTGCGCAGGATCATGGCAAGCTGCGCCTTGGTCGGTTCGGATACCAAATCGATATCTGTCTTTGCCCGGGTACGTGCAATGGCATTCATCCATGTAGGGATCGTCAGCGCCAGCCCACGGTATTCCATGTCCGGGTCAAACACTGGCATCTCCTTGATGCCCATTTCCAGCGGTGCGGTCTGCTCTTGCTGCGTTTTTCCGGATGAGTCGTCTGTTGATTGCTGTCTTGGCTTTCGCTGACGCATTTTCACGTCTTTTTCTCGCAGTATTTTTCTCCTGATACCAATTAGCTTTGTTTCATCCATTTGTGCAAACTTCCGCAGTTTTTCAAAGGAAATAACGATTTTGTTCTCAACAAGTGCCGTAAAAAAGACTTCATCCTTTTCTGAAATCTCATCCAGAAATTTTGCCAACATACCATACGACTCTACTGAATTATACGACATTGAAATCTGCACTGCTATTACTTTGGATATACGATTAACTGGAATGCTTACCAGCTGTCCTTCCTCTCCTTTTTGCTTGATTGCTAAATCCAGACTTTTTCTTCGTTTTTCTTTTTGTTTTGCGTGAATCCTTGTTTTCTCTGCGTTATACCATTTCCCTATAAGGTACTTATAAATGGTTTTGTTCGCAGAAGATTCCTTAACTCGTTTTTTGCATATCCAGATAATGGCATCCTCTCTGGAGACAAAATTCATTTCTACTGTTTTGTAGTCCATCTCTTCGTAGCTACAAATTTCATACCGTTTATGCCCATCCAGAATGCAGCCGTGCCACACCGCAATGGGCTCCTTACAGCCTTCACGGAGCAGGCTACTCTCCAGCCTGTTTTCCTCCTCCGGAGATAGTGGAACGCTCAGCCGTCTGAACTCCGGGTCGATTTGCCAGACCTGTTTCATGTGTTCTCCCTCATTCCGCTTCCGTGATGGTTTCGATATCGTTCATGTCAAAGGCAGTTGCATTCTGTTCCTTCAGCAGCCTTCCGTGCAGCAGGCAGGAGTCCTGTGCTCCAATCTGCGGTGCCACCGTACAGATGCCGTCCAACAGCACCTTACTGTAAATGCAGAACATATTGTCCTCTGTATACCGGACGCGCATGGCCTCCTTGTCACATTCTTCTGCCGCCAGTACCACCAGCTTTTTACTTTTCGGATGGATGCCCAGCGACACGAATTCCGGGTTCCCGATGGCTTTCAGTGTTGTCCGGTGGACATAGATGCGATTGTACTTGGCACTGATGCGCAAGCCAAGCTCGTTTTCCTGTTTCATAAGGGATCACCCATGCTTCCCTGCTGCTGCGACTGTGCCTGTGGATGTACTTCGGTTTTCTTCCCGTTTACCGTGATGACCGTGTAGTTATCAAAGGTCTTGACCTCCAGAGAACGGCGGCTCTCAGAATAGGTGGGACCAAACTTGCCGCTCCACTGTTCTGCAAAGATGGACTGGCGGCTACTGATCTTCTTGCCGTCCCGGTTGACCACCTTGGGGAAACATTCGCTGGCCGTGAGGTCAAAGGCGATCAGAGACTTTCCATTGGCCTGCACCATTTTGCCCAGCACCTTATACCGATAATCAAGGTTCCAGTCCATAAGTTCACAAATCGTCAGAACAAAAAGTTCCCCTGTCCGCTGGGTTGGGTATCGTTTTCCTTCTTTTGTTTTACCCCAGCGGTATCCGGTGATCTCAATTTCATCGCAGGGCTTGAGCAGGAGTTTCTTCTCTTTTCGGTTGACGAGGATCTGCACATATTCCACATCCGGCATCAGACGAACACAGGCGGTGTTCACGCCGATCTTGTCCACATTCACCGTCAGTGCGGGTTCCTTGATATGGGCGAAAAATTCCGGGCGGACGATTTCATATTCACTAAGGTCGATTTCTTCTTCACCTGTCATCGTCATCTGCGCCGCCGCAACTGCATCCGGCAGCAGGCTCATCTGTGCATTCTCTTCCATCATTTCTGTACGTCCTCCTCAAACAACTCCCCCAGTTCTTCCTGAATGAAGCTGCGCAATTCATCATACGATGTGACCTGAAGCTCCGTTCCGGTGCTGACCATCTGTCCGGCAAGCCGGGTCTGCCACTCCTGTCGGGTCAGGTTCCGAAGCTCGGTCATGCTCTTTTCTACATAGTACCCATTGCCGACACCCTGCCCGAAGTCCCCCACTACACCACGGATACGCTTGCCCTGCCGGCTGATGTTCTGGCCGGTGGCATCCTCCACGGTGACCTCGTTATTTTTGATGTACACGCTGGCGTTTGTTCCGGCATAGATGCAGGCGGCATCCTGCCCATCCCGGTAGATGCGGCCATAGAGCTTATAGTTATTTTCCTGCTCCCAGCCGAAGATCTGATACAGGGTCTGGATATAGGCCTTGGCTGCTACCGAACGGGAATGACGATTGCCCCGGATACCGTTTGCCCACTGGATAGCACAGCGGTTATCCTTATTGGTGGGGCGCACGGCGATCTCCTTCCGCAGCGGATGCACGAGCAGTTCTACATAATTATCTTTCAGATTCATCTCCCGGATGCCTGCCACACTGAAAGCAATGCTATCCTTGTGAAGCATGATAGCCGGGACGCTTTGGTCGCTGAACAGCTTGAAGTCTGCCACCTCATATCCGGTCAGGTCGAAGGAGCCCTCCCGCACTTCCAACCGACTCTCATCTGCAGGGCTGCTGTCCACGCTCCTGCAAGCAGTGATGTAGTCCTCCTTGGTAAAACTGCCCCACTTGGGATGAACGATGACAAAGCCTTTCAGCAGACCGTCCGGGATGACCTGCAGTTCCGGCAACAAAGACGTTCCGCCGAACCTGGCATTGTTCATGATGCGCTGGACTGCCAGAAAGTCGTTCCGGTCGATGATGGCTTCATGGTCATCCTGATAATGACTCTGGGGCTTTTCTCCCCGGTTTTTGAAGGACTTCTGGTCGTGGACATCCGCTGCGAACTTGGTGAACCGCTTGCGGGTCAGCACATCTCCGCAGTAGCGTTCGTTCCGCATACTGGCTGCCACACCGGATGCCGTCCACTTCAGATTCCCCAGATACGTCCGCTTGCTCAGCTTCGTGAGAGTGTCTGCGATCTGCTGGGTGGAATATCCGTACAGGTACATATAGAACATGAGCTTCGGGATCTTGTAGGTCTCCGGGTTGACAACGAGCTTGCCGTCCTCGTTCTTCACAAAACCCAGCAGCTCCGGGGTCAGAGGCAAGCCGTGATCCAGCCGCATCCGCAGAGAAGTTTCCATGCTCCGGCTGCGGGTACGGGACTCCTGCTCTGCAATGGTTGCCTGAAAGGACAGTGCCATGTGAGAATCATCGTTCAGGGAGTAGATTGCTTCCGACTCGAACAGCACGCCGATCTTCTTCTCGGACAGCTTGCGGATGATGCTCAGGCAGTCCACCACATTACGGGCAAAGCGAGAGATGTTCTTTACAATGATCAGGTCGATTTTTCCGGCATCCGCATCTGCCAGCATCTCATTGAACCCATCCCGATGCTGCATGGTGGTGCCGGATTTTCCTTCGTCTGCATAGATCTTCACCAGCACCCACTGAGGATGCTGCGCCACCAGTTCCTCGTAATACTTCTGCTGCAGTTCAAAGGATGTGGTCTGCATGGGGTTATCTGTGGAGACACGGGCATAGATGGCGACTCGCTGATACTGGTCGGCTTTCACATGGTCGTTCTGCTCCTTCGCCGGGATGTACTCGTATTTATCCGGATCAACATAAGCCTGCGTAATGCGCTGTCGCACCTGGTTCTGCTTTTGGGCATTGGTCAGTTCTGTCTTTTCCACTCGGTTCACTCCACTGCATCCGTTTCTTCGTCAAGGCTCAGTTGCTCTGCCTGTCCCAGCATGGCAGGTCTCGGCAGGGTCGAAAGCATCGGCTCATCCAGCTCATCCGCCGGGAGGTTCTTCCAGCCCTCCGGCAATAGACCCATATCCCGCAGGTCTGGCTGGTAATACGATGCCAGCGTAAAAATGTCCTCAGAAATAAAGTAGATTCCCACTGGATGTTCCTGTGCCGCCAGCATCCGTGCCATAAAGGACATCTCTTTCCAATCGCTGGACACATTGCTGACCTTCTGCGTCACAATGAGGTCTACTTTACCGGTAAAGCAGTCCTCCAACAGCCTGCACCACTCTTTGGAATACTCCATGTGCGGGGCCGTTGAACCTTCGTCCACATAGAAATCCACCAGCGTCCAGTGCGGACACAGGGCGATGTCATCCATGTACTGCTGGATATGCTTTTCCAGATAATTCTCATGCCGGGTCTGATTGAAATAGCGGATGTACACCCCGATCTTATACGGCGTATATGGCATGGGATATTCATGCGGGAGGCTGTCCAGCCACAAGCGGTGACGGGCAAGAACTGCTTTCCCGGGGTTCTCCTTGATGTGACGACGCAGCACATTGGAGCTACCTTGCGCGAGGGCAGGTTCCTGCGGAGCTGGCTCTGCAAGCCGTGTTTCCATGTTTTTCGCCTGATCCATATGTACTGCCTCCTGATGCGCCACGCGCACAAAACTATACCTATTTATTATTCAATCTAATTGTACTGCCGAGAAAAATGAACCTCAACGCACTTCATGTACCATTAAGGAACATCCTGCTGTTTTTCATGAATTATTTTTAATCAGGTCTGTAAAAGCATTGACCGCATTGCTCACGCTCTCCAATTCATTGTCATTCATGTTCAACAGCAGTTCCCGTTCCAAATCTCGAAATGCACGTCCCACTTTCTCTTCCGCATCCGTCCGAGCGCGAACCTTGCTTTCCTCCTTCTGTTTCACTTCCAAAAGTGTCAGTCGAGGAAGCTGCAAGGCGCGCTCGATTTTTTCCACAGTTGCGACAGTCGGAACGCATTGATTGCGTTCTATTCTTCCGATTTGTGCGCGGGTCACTCCCACACGCCATGCCAGTTCATCCTGCGTCCAGCCATTGCGCTGCCGATATTCCTGAATGATACCTCCAAAGCTCTTGTTCTTTCTTGTTCGCACCACCAGCTTTTCATCTGAATTCATTTTCGTCCTTCCCTTCTGGAATTTTATATGTTTCAAGACTGCTCAAGACAGTCTAGAATTTTTCTTTATTTTTCTTACCAATACAGCCATATATGATAAAGCCCAACTTTGACATATAAACCCGTTTTCAAAAAATGTCAGATTTTCTTGAACACGCGCCAATCCGAAGAAAAACTGGATATAAATAACTTGCGCCAAAAGTTCCCAGTTTTTTCGGGCCGCTCACACAGCCCTCTGCCTCTTGTACCTGTCTCGCCTGATGGAATGCCTTCATCACAGTGGCCTTGGTCACGCTCTTCGCTTTACGATTGAAGAAAATTTCGCCGCCTTCCACGGTGTACTTCAGCGGCAAACCTTTTTCCGTCTTAAACGGATAACCTGCGAAGGCCACAATTGCATCCCACAGAAATTCCTCGACCTCCTGAGAATTGATGTCCCGCATAAGCCGCTCACAGACGGTGATTCTTTTCCGAAATATTCGCTTCTGTTCAGCATTTAGCGGTCGCTCCGGCAGATTATAATTTCCCTTAACATATGGCAAATAGGAGTGTACAGAGGATCTTTTCAGTCCAGTCTGATCCATGATTTCCTGAATGTCACACCCATCTTCATACAGTTTTTGTACTTTCCGGCTGATTTTTGTGCTATAATATCCAGCAGTAATCAGCATTTTCCGAACCGTTATCGGGGTCACATCCAACGCCTTTGCAATATCTCGGATGCTTGGAACGGTCTCTGAGCGTTCTACTCGATCATCATAAGGCTCACCGAACAGATTAATCACCTTCTGCTGCAGAGCGTCTATCTCTTTTTCCCGGTCATAATCAGGCTTTTTCTTCGGTCGGCCGCGCTTCGCTTTTACGGTGTCAGTTGATTCACACAGTGCATCTTCTGACATCGGGCGCTTCGGGCCGAAGTCGTTCATTGGGTTTTAGCTTTTCAAACCGTCCTTTCTGAAACTAGATGTTTCTGTTCATTCTCCATTTCAAAATAGTAGTTATGCTTTAGCCGGAGGAAGTTGCACCACGCTCCGTTGCCTGCCACCCGCCACGTAGAGGCAGCATTTTCGGATGGCGTAGCCATGTTTTTACATGGCTGATAAATATCATTGTGGAATGTACTTTTCTATAAATTCAGAAACCGTCTTTTCATATTTTTCAGGATCTGTTCTGTAACACTCAGTATGTTCTGCACCAGGAACTATATATATTTCTTTCTCACTTTGACAACTGTCATAAATTCTATATGCCATTGACAGCGGTGCCCGCGTATCTCTATCTCCATGGATAATTAAAACTGGTACTTTTGTCTTCGACACAGCAATACAAGCATTTGCGTCTCTCAAGTCAAAGCCTCCCCAGATTTCCGCTCCTGTATTTACCATCTGTTCAAAAAAATCCACAAAAAATTCATAGTGAAGTTTTTCTCTTCGATTAATCGCCATCGCTTCTAGGGGTGATGTAAAGCCAGCATCATCAATAATTCCGCAAACGGATTGTGGCAACTCTAAATCACTACTCATCAGCACAGTAGCCCCGCCCATAGAAATTCCCATAAGGTATATGGGCACAAATTCAGATGCTGCCCAATCTGCCCAATCGCGACAATCATACCTTTCTAAAACGCCAAGTGTTGAGATATCACCATCGCTCTCACCATGTGCCCGCAAACTTACTAATAAGAGATTCCACCCATTTTCCTCTGTAATTCTATAGATTGGCACGCCATTCGTATAATCATCACCTAAAAATCCATGAAAAAATATGACAATTGCTGCGTTTTTCTTTCTTTCATAATAGTGACCCACTAATTTTATTCCATCAGAAGACATAATCGTAATCTTTCTATTCGGTTTATTCTTTATTTTATAGGCTTCTGTTAGAATTTCATATTGCCAGTCATCAGCAGCTCCTAAATCCGGCCATCGGTTTTCTTTCCTTTGAAAGGTTTCTCGATAAATATAGTTACTTATTCCTAATGAGGTTATTACAAACAGTCCGATGAACACAAATAATAAGTTCCTTAAATAGCCCTTTCTTTTTACATGATGTATCATAGCTATTTTTCTTCCATATTCTTTTCTCCAAAAGGGAGTAAACGAGCAATAATTCTTATTAAACATCATCGATACCCTCTTTGTACTAAACATAGAGGTCAGTCAGGCCACTGCATTGTAATAAATTTGCTTCAGTAGTTCTATCAATCTACTTTTGTCCCATAAAATTTATCTTCCAACATTAAGCACAGGCAATGATAAATGGGCAGATGCAGTTCCTGAATCATGTAGGTCTCTGTCTGCGGAGCTTTAATGCACACATCGCTCATATCTTTCAGCTTGCTATCTTTCGCACTAGTCAGGCCGATGACTTTCAGCCCTTTTGCATGCGCAGTAGTTGCAGCGAACAGAACGTTCTTAAAATCCTGCGGATTGAAGTATTGCGGTGGATAAATGTTTATTCCACAAATTGTCTGTATGCCATCAAATTGCGGATCATATCCACATTCAATGAGCAAATCAGTTACATGCTGAACAACTGTAACTTGTTTATTTGAATCCTGTGATAAATCAAAGGTCATATTGTCGTACAGGTTAACTACCCTTTTGTAGAATTCCATATCCGGCTCAGCAGCCATACCTAAACCAGCGGCCACTCTACCTTTAACTTGTTCACCCAGAAAAGGTCCTTTGGCTATAATCTCGTCAAGGCTTCGAATCACTTCAACATCTGTATCAAAGTAGCCCCCCGATTCGCCAAAATTTGGAATCTAGCAAAATCGCTCACAAATGCATATTTTCCGGCGTTATAAGCAGCTTCCACAAATTTATTGCAGTGAATGTCAAAGTCGCTCTCATCCCATCTTTTGATTTCGTAATCGGGCAAATACTTTTTCCAACTATCAATATACTTCATATATTCTTTTGGTATAGGTTTTCCACCAAACCAGCAATAATGTATCACTTTAGGTATCATTTTTATATCCCTCCAGAAGTGCTTTAATTTTTGTGCTTACAATATCAAATGCAACATCGTTCATACCGCTGTTAATTACAATATCCGCAACATTTTTTGTTGGTTCAACATACAAGTAATGCATGGGCTTGACTGTTTGTAAGTACTGTTCTGCTACACCTTCTAAGTCTCTTCCACGTTCTTTAACATCTCTAATTGCTCTTCTCAATATTCTCTCGTCTGCATCTGCCTCCACAAAAATTTTAATATCCATAAGATTCACAAGTTCTACATTTTGCAGAGTGAGAATACCTTCAATAATAATAATTGGTTTGGGTTCAATATGTAATGTTGCCTCTGCTCTGGTATGCTGCGTAAAATCATATGTTGGAGCATCAACCGACTTATCGTTTTTTAGTGATTTAACATGTTCAATCAATAAATCTGTTTCGAGCGAATTAGGATGATCGTAGTTTATCGTCTTTCTCTCCTCGAAGGGAATATTATCATGCGCTTTATAATAATTATCATGATACAGAACAGCAACCTTGTCAGGGAAAGCAGCCTTTATCCTCGCGGTGAAAGTAGATTTACCCGAACCCGTTCCTCCTGCTATTCCAATAACTGTACACTTCATTATTCTCTCACCTTATTCGGAAGTACATATGCAAATGCTGCGTACAGATCTTTTCCCGCAATAACTGTACCAAACACAATTAAAAACAATCCGCATAGAATGTCAAATTGAATACTAGTCACAAAACAAGAAAAGATTCCTACAGCAATGTATATTCCAAGCATAATTGCTAATTTTCCATAGCCACACTCTATTCCATAATAATGTAGTGCGATTGCCATCTGTACAATACGGCTTATGGCAATGCTAAGTAAATAAGAAATACCTGTAGCTATAAGTCCCCACCTAGGCAGTCCAATGTAAAGAGTCGCCATCGATATAGCCAGTTGAACAAACGGAACTATAACATGGAACTGTGTTTTCTTTTTTATATTGATTCCGATAGAATATATACACGTCAGTAAGTCGAAGCAGGCTCCACACACCAGTGCCGGAGCAATCAACATAGAATCGTAATAAGCACTGTCAAAGATACAAACAACCCACCGTCTAACGACTATCAATTCTGCCAAAATCACCAAGCATAGCCAGCACAGTGAAATACCAACTTGCCTAAAGATTCTCTTGAACTCAACCTCATTTGTATAGTTTTTATATACATAGGGAACCCAAATGCTATTAACGGTAGTCTTAATCAAGCCCATCGCTGTCACAAAAATGGCTGCTGATGTGTAAATCGCCAGCACCGTCCAGTTGGTTAAATCTCTTATAATGATCTTTTCAAGTAAAGGAACTACCCAAAACATTGTTGAGCTAATTGCAAATGGAATTCCAAAACAAAGCAGTTCTTTCGATGGAATATCTTCTCCTTCTGGATTTGAACCATGTTTAACCTTTACAACCACTACTAAATTAATAGCAAGCGCACACAAAACGCCTACCATAAGGGCAAGCACTAATTCCGTTAGTTCAACAACTTGTCCCATAAAGTAAAAAACATATAGCGCAACAAAAAACATTACTTTTGTCGCAATATTGGAGACCGAGTAATTAGCAGCTCTTTCTTCCATCCGTGCTGTCAACATCAAAAATCTTTGTAAGACCAGCATTGCAATGTAAGCAGCAATTAGAATTGCAATCTTGTTTTGTATATCACAAGCAAACACCCATGATAGGACTATATGATTTGGTTCCAATAACAAAAACAGTATTATAATGCATAGAACAAGTGGCAATCTAATGCACCGCCAAAGAAAGCTCCAAAAAGGTTCTTTTCGCCTATCAAAATAACGCATAAAAGCTTCATCTTGTCCTAAATAGACGAATGTCGCTACCAATGTTGTGAAAGAAGTAACCATGCCGTACTGAGCATAGACTTCTGTAGTCAAAACGCGGGTTAAGATAGGTGATGAAATAAAACCTAATATTGCACTAATAACTGTACCGACAAAATACCACGCTGTATTTCCAAGCAGTTTTTTATTCATGAATCTTTGTCCTCAAACTCTCATAACAAGTACAAAAAGCCATACCACATATAAAGCAGCCCATATGAATACAGTAACATTCTTACTATTAAGAATCCTTATCAATGCACTTTTTCCCGTATACGAATCGGCCTGTGAATACCCATAGAAACATATTAAATACATAATAGGATAAAGAAAAAAACCTTGTCGCGCATTCGTCAAATTAATACCACTAACAAATGCATATGGTAGTAAAAAAAGCAATGAGAAGAGCTTTTCCTTTTTTACATAAACAGTCAACCATCTAAGCGCCATCAGTAGCACGGGTACATCTATGAATTTTGCAAACATACCCCATTCACCAAAGAAACGCTTCGAACCATCAAGGGTGCTTAATGGCTGGAAGGCGTAAAGGATAAAGCAAAAAGGCAATTTCCAAATATCTTGAATTCCTGTTATTACAAACTGATTATACATTGATTCAGAAGAAAACTGAGTAAATATCCACTCCTGGTATTTTTCAATTCTTGTATTTTGCTCTAATATATAATCTCCAAAATAAAATAGAGGCACAGCTACACATATACCCGCAATAATTATGCATGAGAACATTCTTTGTAGCTTTGTTGCTCCAATACCTTTTTTCACTTTGTCTATAACTAGCAAAACAATCGGAATGGCTCCCATTCCAGAACGTATTTGCTCACTAATAAAACACAAGAATGACAGTTCAATAATGTCAACAGTAGACACTGCTATCTTCAGATGTTTTATAAGTGCATATGACGCAGTAAACGTAAACATTAATATAATATCCTTAATTTCAAAGAAGGATATAAATATTTGAAACGGGGACAATGCAAAAAAAGTCGTTGCTTTGAAATCCGTAAAATCATTAAATGATTTCTCCAAATATGCTAACGGATAAATTGTCATAACAGAAAACGCAAGATTAACAATTCTTCCATTTAGACTACTTTGACCAAAAGTGTTATATAACCATCTCAAAAAATATGTATACAGATTTGAATACATTCCGTATGGCGCACCCATTGCAGTTCTATAATAGGTTTCATCATCATAGACGAAGAATGTCATCCTATCTTCTAATGCAATTACGACAATCATCCATATAAGGCGAACGATGATTGCAAATAGAAGAATCTTATCAATGTTGGTGTTAGTGTTTAGATAGAACTTATGCCTTATTAGCGTAATAAGCAGCAACAAAATCATGGCAAGCACAAATGTGCCCATCGTTATTTCATACAATTTGCAATCTCCCCTGATCCATCATTTTTTGCCAATGGCATCTCTTACCGTGTTAAAGACATTCATCGCATCAATCATCTCTTCAGAACCAAACTCAGTAACAAGAATTCCCGACACTTGATCCAACGGCTCCATATAGCCATGCAATCCTGCCACTCCGCCTCTCAGCGATACACCAAAGCAATTAGGGTTAAAATAATATCCATTTTTCAGAACATATATAAGATCTCCGAATTCGTGCTTTGTAACACCGTACTTTTTTCTATTAGATTCATCAATTTGATTTAGGCAACCGATCTTATTCAAATAGTTCCCTATCTTGAAAAGCATTTCGTTACTATCCGCCCAAATACGCAAATACAGCGAGTCATTATAAACTTGATATTTTTCCCCAGGAAGTCCAAAAAGTCTTTTCATGGGATTAAGGACATCGACACCTGTTAGAACATCGCCCATTCCATGGTCTGAAATCAAAATGCAAACACCCTCAGGATTTTTCTCTTTAAAATGATTAAATAAGGTTTTTGTACGTTCAATCACCATTTTCGCGGCATCAACATATTTTGTTCCTTCTGATCCCACTTCATGTCCAACATGATCCAGAATCTCTAAAACAACAACAATGCCCTTCTCTCCTCTAGTAACTTGTTCTTCGGCCTCATCAAAGCTTTCTTCTGCTGTTTTTTTGTAGGCCTTAACAACCTTTCTTCCAAAGACAGTACATTCGCCTGGTTCCATAAATTTATATTTTCCTTTACACTCAAAGAACGCTCTTTCTCCGAAAGGAATATTATCATGCCTTTTTGTAAACTTCCGTTCAAATGCTCTATACAAATTGTTTAGCGTATCTATTTGGTCCAGGCTGCTCTTCATTTTACCGGGATCGTTATACTCAGCTTTTCTCCAACTATAATCCGTAAAGAATCCAACGTCATCTGGTGTTTTTCCATCAAAAAGTAAATAATGAAGGTTACTACTATATGCAATACCAGGCTTAATCTTTTGAACTGAAAACTCTCCTCCTAATCCACCCAATTGTATATAACTGCGATATGCAAATGCATCTGCAAAAACAACGCAAACCGGTTTTTCCATACTATTTTCCTCACCTATAGTTAAACAATTCAAACATCTCATCTTGAAGTTCTCTCAGTTCTATGCTTGATATGTCATCTTTCTCTAACATCTGAATCATCTTTTGATACAAAGATTCATTCAATCTTTCCCAGCATAGACTTATTTTCAACATTTCAATATTTCTTCGATACACAGCTGAGATAAGCAACCTCTTATTTCCTCTAAATGCGTGATCATGTTGCTGTCTTTTTTGGAATTCATAGAGCATTTTCATATCCGCTATGAATTGTTTTTTCATGTACTCCAGAGAATATTTTTTATATTGATCGGCATTATAGTCTTTCTTCATTTGGAGATAATCGGAAAGTCGCACCATGAGTTCCTTGGGAAATCCATATTGCAGTGCATACTCACTAAATGATTTATTTCGTTTCTCATAAGAACTTTGTAGTATACCGCATAACGGCAAAACAGCAGTTGGAATATCTAATGTATTTCTAGCGATTAGATACTGCTGATAATGTTCATCTGTGTTCAAACGATCTCTCAAGACATGGTAAAGTCGGTGTATTATAACCGTATTTAACTCGCAGAAGTTCAGGTTTTTAATATTTATCACAGGAAACAACTCTATGGCAGATTTATTCCCGTAAATGGTACACGCACTTTCCCTCGCTTCAAAAAAGATAAAACGTTTATCTAGTTTTTCTATCTGATGTTCCGTTTTATATGACCATTCCAGTTCAAAGCATGGCGATGATGATTTTCCCTTCAATTCTCTAGCGAGCAATTTGAGTTTGTCATCGCTTACTTTCGTGTCCACCTTATCATGAACGATTATTAGCATCTCGTAATCGCTTAGTAGTTCTCGCTCTCCACGCCCATTAATGAAATATGTTTCTTCACCTCTGGAGCAACTCCCCATTAATAAGGCCGCTACGACCTCTGGACATCCATCAAGCGTCTCTCTAACTTTCTCGCTTATTTGATTAACATCATACGCCACCGCGCTTTCCCCCCATTTCAATCACATTTCAAGAACATCCCTCATACTGTTGAGTACAACATTCTTTTTCTTTGCAGCAGTAAATGTACATTCTATATATGCCTGTGCTTTATCCATTTTTTCTTTTCTTGCTATAAAGGGGAGATTGAACCATTTTTCAATTTTTCTTATAGCATCTGCAATATCATCAACATTAAATAGCATATCCTCATCGACTTGCATCTCTGGAATACCGTCCTTATCGGTTCCTATAACCGGTACGCCTTCTAAAGAAGCCTCTAGAACAACTGTCGGCAAAGGATCAAACCGACTCGGAACCAAAAGCAGATCCATCATCTTATACTGGGCAAATACTTGCTCTCTTGAAATACCATAGTAGACATTGCACGCAATATCTCTATCCAATCTTGACAAGCAGTCCTCTAAAAAAGCATCTTTCTTTTTACTATTTGTTATGACAATTGCTTTAATCTGTTTTCCCCTAAGCGTATCCTGCCTTTTTAAAGTATTGATAATATTTATGTATACATCAAACCCTTTTCTCTTAATTGCACTTCCAACAAACCCAATCGTTATATTATTGCTATCATTTTTAACGTAATCTCTTTTTCCTATTGCAATGCTATTGTACGCTGTTGAAACCTTAGACGAGTCTATTCCGTTTTTTATCAGCATTTTTCGACAGGCATCAGATGCGGTCAAAATATGTTCTGCATTTTCACAGGATTCTAAGACACACTTTTTATGTGCCGGACGGAACATATCAACCATATCATGAATATGCACTATTGTTTTTTTCTCTCGAAAAAGTGGAAAAAAGACTGCTGCTTCAAAAGAATTATTAAAGTAAACCAGTTCAATAGAATTGTCTCTTTTTAAATCTGAAATAATTTTGCTCTTTTGTAGTTTCCGACACATCAAGTCTCTTCTTATCCGCATAAGCCATTGTCTCGAAACACCGGACATTAACGGTTCATCTGCAAATACATAAAGACTTTGATTTTGCGGCACAATCTCAGCAAATTCACTTAAATCATTTTTCTTTGGACCAATCTGAAGTAATATCGGATCAATTTCTGGTGCACTCTTCAAAAAATCCAGTAGGACATGTTCCGCTCCGGAGAGTGGTCCGAACGCATTCAATATAAATAATACTTTCATTAGATTAGCCTCTCTCAATTGTATCTTTGATACGATTCACATAGGCATCCCATGTATAGTCTGCAGCCACTGTATACATTTCCTCAATTTGTTCTCGACTGTCATCTTCTATCGTTTCACAAATAGATTTGTATAACATATCATCCTCACCATAAAAATCAACATAATTACCCTTGTTCATTGTTACTTCCCTTAAAACCGGAATGTCGTTCATAAGAACTTTTGTCCTAACCTTCGCTGCTTCCAAAGGAGGTAAGCCAAATCCATCATATCTTGACGCATATAAAAACAGCTCCGCATTTTGCAGCAACCAATCACGCGTATCGTTATCAACGTAATCTAACCAAATAATGTTCTCTTCACTATTGGTTATTTTTTTCATCAAATCTTCATCATTTTTATCTTTAGCCTGCCCTGCAATAATTAACTTATAATCGCTATTTTTGAAGTACTTTTTAAAGAATTCTGCGACTCGAATCGTTCCCTTCCAATAAGAAACACGCCCTAGCATTAGCATAAATTGCCCATCCACTACATTTACATTTTTTGATATGCGCGCTGCAGCGATGCCATTATAGTTTACTTGTACTTTTCGGCTCTTCCAAAAAAAATGTTCTAGTCTTCTTTTTGAAAACTCTGATACAGTAAATATTGTATCAGCGTTCAGCATTGACGAAAAGAGCGAAACCCAATATGTAATCTTCAATTTCAATGACGTCTTTTCTAATTGTTCGAGTGGATATAGGTCATGTACAACAACAATTTGCTTTGCTCCCTTAATTTTAAAAAGAGAAAAGTGATTGATTTGAAAATACCATTCCGCCTTATTCTGTTCACATTGCTTTTTCATCCAATACTGATACTTAATCAAATCACTTCCACCACTATATGGAACATTTCGTACCACAACCTTAGCATTTGATGGTACAAACTTCTTCGGTATTGCAACATCTGATAAAAGGAGAAGATTATAATCGTTCAGTTTCGGAATCATTTCTAAAAGGATGAGTCCCAAGCTCTCAATTTTTGGCTTTGCAATTTCCTTTACATCAATTGCAATCACTTTTTTCTTCCCCATTCTCATTTTTCCTTTCTTCTATAGATTTCTATGTGTAATGAGCAATTATAGCAATTTTCAATAATACAGCAGAGAGCACTTTAACTTTTGAGAAAAAGTGGTATAACAGAGTCAAAGAAGGTGAGTGTTATGCTGCACAACGAAGCTCGAAAGTTGATTCTGGAAGGATACGATAAGGGTATCAGCGT
>OLHG01000506.1_pt1 | contig 27711 bp, 40 predicted proteins | sample 1605971 | NCBI WGS metagenome assembly OLHG01 (sample SAMN03283289) | human gut metagenome | biome: human-associated habitat; material: feces | host: Homo sapiens | place: Peru | collected 2012 | reverse complement strand
CACAAATAAACATTTTTTTGTTAAATTTGTATCTTCCTACTTTTGCTAAATCATAACGGAATCTATCAAAGAATCTAGTGATTAATTGGTTTTTAGCACTATCAATTGTTGCAGGTTCTCCTGGACGAAGTTTTTCATAAATTTCAAGTAGTGCTTCATCAGTATTATTTGTAATATCTTTTTCTAAAGTATTTTTTACAAATTCATTATCACCAAATAATTCAATGATTTCTTCATCAGTGGAAAGTCCAAGTGCACGTAAGAATGTTGTAACAGCAACTTTTCTAGTACGATCTATTCTTACATAGATTACACCTTTAGCATCTGTTTCATATTCAAGCCATGTACCTTTATTAGGGATTATTTCTCCACTAACAATTCTTCTACCATTTTTATCTATTTCTCTTTTGAAATAAATAGATGGAGAACGAACAAGTTGAGATACAATTACTCTTTCTGCACCATTTATGATAAATGTACCAGCATCAGTCATAAGTGGTAAATCACCTAAGAATATCTCTTGTTCTTTTACTTCACCAGTTTCATGAAGGTAAAGTCTTGCTTGCACTTTAAGTGGTGCAGCATAGTTAACCATTCTTTCTTTTGCTTCCTTAATTGAATATCTTGGTTCATCTAAAGAATAGTCAGTAAATTCAAGTGAAATATTTCCAGTAAAACTTTCAACTGGAAAAAGATCCTCAAATACTTCTTTGATTCCATTTTCAATGAAATTTTGATAACTTTTCTTTTGAATTTCCAAAAGGTCTGCAAGTTCAAGAGTGTTACTTGATTTTGCGAAATTAATTCTTTCGCGATAGTCTCCGAATTTTTGTTTTTTATAAGCCACGATCTCACCCCATAATCTTATTTTTTTTGGACTATTTTTATGTTAAAAATAAACACGTCAACATTAAATAATTTTAGCAAAGAATAAAGTATTTTGTCAAGACATTTTACAGCAAAAAATGTAAAATCCTTTATCTTTTTCTTTTATTTCAACATTGTAATGTTCATTTAACAGTTTTTGTATAGATTTAGCACCTTGGTCCTTACGCATTACAAACCAAAGTCTTCCACCATCATTTAGATGTATTTTAGCATTAATAAGAAATTCTAATATAATTTTTTTACCTGCTTTAATCGGCGGATTTGTAATAATTACATCATATTTATCTAAAATATTTTCATACACATTACTTTCAATTACTTTAGCATTAACTTTATTTGCAACAATATTTCTTTCACATAAATGTAATGCTCTTTTGTTAACATCACACATAGTTATATTTTTACCAGTTATCTTAGCAAGTGATATTCCTATTAATCCATAACCACAACCTAAGTCTAAAACATTTTCATAATCAGATTCATTTTTTAAAAATGTTTCTATTAAAAGTCTACTTCCATAATCTAAATGATTTTTACTAAATACTCCGTTATCACTAAAAAAATCAATAGTTATGTTTTTATAATTATAACTAAGTGTCCTAATTTCACTTTTTAAATTTTGATTGTTTGTAAAATAATGATCCATTTATTTCCCTTTTCTTTTAAAACTAATTTTATTATACAAAAAAAGGCACACTAAATCAAGTAGCAAGTGCCCTATTTTTACTATATAAAGTTTTTAATAAACTCCATAATTAAACTAAAACATGTTAAAAATAATATTATATATAAAAGTTCTTTTCTTTCAGATGAACTTTCCATTAAACTAACCCCCTTAGTTATTAACATTCTATCATATTTTTATAAAAATGTCAAATTAGTGTAAAGTTATCTAGATAAATCATCTATTTTTTCTAATACAATATTTTCATAATAGTCTAGCATTTTGCTTGAATGTTCTTCTTTAAGATGGAGAATATAATCAAATATATTTGTAAGTTCTGTTCTTTCTAAACTATGTAAATAACATTTTAATTTATAAGTATCCTCTAAGTTTGTAAAACAGCAATCAGGATTTTGATTATCACTAGCATCTTTCCACTTAGAAATAATCTTTTTACATTCTTCTACATTAAGAGGATTAAAATAATCATCATAAATTTCAGGTACATAATCCATTTGCATATTATGGCTTAAAATATAACATTCAACTTCATAACTATGGTAAGCATAATAAATTAAGTTATGAATACATTTTTTTCTTAATAAATCATAAAATTTAGAATTATTTGACTTAATACCTAATTCGTCATTTAAAATTATCTTACTAGCATAGCACATTGCATTATATTTATAAGTTTGATTATATTGAAAATATCTATCTAGTTCTTCTTGAGTAAAAGCAAAATCAGGAATAATTCGTGAAAGTTTTTCAAAGTCTTCCTCTTCATCAGAAAAATCATATTCTAATGGTTTTTCAAATTTAGCCATATAGGTTTGCACTATCTTTTCACTAGCTCTATATGTTTCATCATCAACTTCATCCATTGTAAATATAATATCTGCAAGATCAACATAATATTCAAGTTCTTCCTTTGTCATTTTATCTAGCATGCTCGTTTCAATTTTAATAAGTTCAAGAATATTTTTGCAAGATACTTTGGATTGTTCAAAATCATTATTTATTAAATCCATACATAGTTTTTTATATGCTTCGCCAATCTTTTTATCATGTGCAATTAATAATTCAAAACTATTACTATTTTTCATAAAACCACCCGCCGTATATACTATCACGAAATAATGCTTAAAGCAAACTAAAAAATTGCAAGATTAACTTACAATTTCTAATTTATTCTATATGGATTTGAAGACAAACCGTCTCCTCCAACAATATTTATATTACCTGCATCTAGATATAAAACTGGACGAACTGGAAAATTAAAGCCTTTTACAGAATATTCATTTTCCTGAAAAACACTTTGATATTCGTTTTCTATTAAATATTTTTTGAGTTATTCCATTGAAATTTTGTTTTTACCACTTATATTAATTCCTCTTAATAAAACAATATACTTCATAACACCTCTTAATTTTATAATTTACTAAATAAAATATACTTTTCTTTTAATGATATTTTTTCTACTTTATAGCCATAACTTTCTAACTCTTTTTTATACTTTAAAAATGAATGATCTATTTCAAAACCTAATATATTTTTTATTTCATCATAAGCAAGTTTCAAATTATTTTTATCACTACCTTTTATATAATTCCATAATGTTTCATACTTACTCATATCAATCCTTTTTAAACCACATATACATTCCTTCAGCGGCAACTTCCTTTTTAACTTTGAATCCAAACTTAGAATAAAAACTTTCTTTTCCAGGTGCAGATAATAGTTGTATCATCATTTCTTCACCATCATACATTTTACTTTTTACAAAATCAAGCAAAGAACTAATAAGTTGTTTTCCATAACCTTTTCCTTGATAATTTGGTTTTACTACAACATCCATAATTAATCCTGCATAACCACCATTTGTTACAAAACTAGCCATTCCAACAGTTTCATTATTTACTACACATTTCACATTAATTCCATTTTTAAGTGATATTTCAAGAAGCCTTTCTGATGGAATTTTCCATGAAACTGATGACATAATGTCAATGTATTCATCTTTTGTTAATTTATTATACTCTATCATAATACCTCTTTATTAACATATAACTATTTTTTACTATTTTCAGCAATATTTTTAGAGGTAATAATTATTCCCACTAAATTAGTTCCAATAGAAAGGCCTAAAAGTACACCACTTGAAAATTCACTAAAACTAGAACTAATTTTATTTCCAAAAAATATATAACTTAAATAAAGTAAGTTACCAAGTATAATTAATAATATTCCATAATTTTCTTTTTTCACCTGTTCCTCCTTAAAAATTATTATTATTTACCTTTCTCTTTTATTATATCATCTTTTTCTATATTTTCTTAATATTCTAAGTGTATTTAATATTGTAAGAAGTGTTACTCCAGTATCTGCAAAAACAGCAAACCACATATTAGCATAACCAAATATACTTAATAATAGAATTAATATTTTAATACCCATTGCAAATATTAGATTTTCTTTAATAATATATTTTGTATATTTTGATATATTTATTGCAAGAGGTATTTTCATTAGATCATCACTCATAAGAACTATATCACTTGCCTCAATTGCACTATCTGTTCCTACTCCACCCATAGATATCCCAATATCAGCTCGTTTTAATGTTGGTGCATCATTAACACCATCACCCACAAATACTAGGGTTTTTTCAGTCTTTTTTACTTCTTCATATTTTGTAAACTTTTCATGAGGAAGCATCTCGTAATATATTTCATCTATACCAAGTTTTTCGCCAATTTTTAAAGCATGTTCTTTTTTATCACCAGTAAACATATATGTTTTTATATTAAGTTCTTTTAATTTTTGTAAAGAGGATTTTGTTTCACTTTTAATACCATCACTAATTTCTATAGTTGCAATATGTTTACCATCAATATTTAAATGTAATGTTCCATCCCAATCACATTTACATACTTTTTTATTACCAATAACAATTTTTTTATCATCAATCTCATAAGATATTCCTTTTCCAGTAGTTTCCTTAAAATTTTTAACTTTTGAGGTATCAATTTTTTTATCAGTTAATTTTAAAATTGATTTAGCTATTGGATGATTTGAGAATGTTTCTCCCATAACAAGATAATTAATAACATCTTTTTTACTATAATCTTTATCTTGAATTATTATATCAGTAACAGTAAATGTTCCACTTGTTAAAGTACCAGTTTTATCAAATATAATTCCAGTGGTATTTTGTAAATTATCAAGAAAATTACTACCTTTAATTAAAATCCCATTTTTTGAGGCTGCACCAATACCTGTAAAATATGAAAGTGGCACAGATATTGCAATAGCACAAGGACATGATATTACAAGAAAAGTTAATGCTCTATAAATACTTTGTGAGTATGTAACACTACTTATAAGTGGTAAAAATATAGCCACTATTAAAGCAAGAATTAAAATTATTGGTGTATAAACTTTACTTATTTTAGAAATAGTAGTTTCAGTTTTAGCCTTTTTATCTGTAGCAGTATCTAGTAACTCTAATATTTTAGAAACTGTTGAATCTTCAAATGTAGATGTTGCTTTAATAGTAATAACATCACTATTATTAATAGACCCAGACAGTACCTTATCACCATTTTTAACTAAAATATTTTCGCTTTCTCCAGTAAGAGCGGAAGTATCTAAATAAGTTTTTCCATTTATAATAGTTCCATCAACTGGAATTTTTTCTCCTTTTCTAACAACTAAAACATCACCTACTTTTACATCCCCAACATTAATAGTTTTTACTTTATCTTTCTCTTGTTTATTTGCGTAAATACTTTTTATATTCATTAAATCTTTAATGGATTTTCTTGAATTATTTAAGGCTTTTTCCTCTAAAATCTTACCTATGGTATATAAAACAATAACCATCATACCTTCCATAGCTTCGCCCAAAACAAATGCACCAATGCAAGATATTAAAATCAAAGCATTTTCATTAATACCTCCACCATTTTTTATCATTTTAAAAGCATTAATAAAAACTTTATATAAAAGTAAAATATATGATATTATTAATAAAATCAATTTAAATGTTTTTGAAATATTTAAATAAAATCCAAATAGACCTACAACTAGAGCAATAATAAGTATACTTAAATGATATTCTTTTTTTACATTTTCTTCATTTTCGCTAATGTAAGCCTCTGGTTCAATTTTTTTAATTAATTTATTAACACCACTTATACTTATATTTTTTTCAGTTTCATAAGAAATCATCATTGTATTAAAATTAACTTTAACATTTTTAAAATCTTTATTTTTATTAAGACTATCCTCAATTCTTCTTGCACAATTTGCACAATCTAAATTATTAATTTTATATCTATATTTATTCATCACTACCTCCGATTTTATGATTAATGTGTTTAATACCTATTTCATATAATGTCTTTATATGTTCATCATCTAAAGTATAATATACTTCTTTGCCAGACCTTCTTGATTTTACTATTTCACTTTTTCGAAGAACCGCAAGTTGATGAGATACTAAAGACTTACTCATATTAAGAACATTTGCTATATCACATACACACATTTCATTATTATCTAAACACCATAAAATTTTAATTCTAGTAAGATCTCCTATTAATTTAAAAACCTCTGATAGTTTTAAAAGAGTTACTTCATCAGGTCTATTTTTTAAAGTCTTTTCAACAATATCTTTATGAATAACATTACAATCACACATACTATCTTTCATTAAATATCTCCTTTAGTTGAATATCTATTCAACTATTTAATTATATATGAATGGTCATTCAACTGTCAATAGTTATTTTCAAAATTTTTATCAATTAATATTTCATGTATTAACTCTTCTTTATTTCCTAAATAAATATCCTCAATACGATCAACACGACATTTCTCACTTTGAATTATTGATTTAACTTTATTAACTGCATCCTCTACTTTATCATTTACAACAACATAATTATATTTTTTATAATTATTGACTTCATTATAAGCAGTAATAAATCTTTGAACAACTTTATCTTTGCTTTCTGTTTTTCTACCAATAAGTCTATTTTTTAAAGTTTCCATATCCGGAGGCATAATAAAAATAAAAAGTGCTGATGGAATAATTTTCTTAATATTTACTGCACCATTTATATCAATAACAAGTATTACATCTTTTCCTTCATTTAATTTTTCCTCTACTTTATCTTTAGGAGTTCCATAATAATTATCATTATAAGAGGCATATTCTAAAAAAGTATTATCATTTATTTTATTTTCAAATTCTTCACTAGACACAAAGAAATAATCAACGCCATCTTTTTCAAGTGGTCTTGGTTTTCTCGTAGTCATTGAAACAGACATCCAAATATTTGAATTTTCTTTTATAAGTTTTTGACATATAGTATCTTTTCCTGCACCACTTGGCCCAGATACCACTATTAAAAGACCTTTATTATTTGTTTTTATCATATTAATTCCCCTTCTTATAATGAATAACTCTCTTCTAAATCACTTTCATATTGACTAATATACTCATTTTTATAAAATTCATAGCCATCATAATCAATATTTTTAAAATAGTTTAATAGTTTTTCATAAGTTTCTTTAACATCACAAAGCATACCTATTTCTAAAAGTTCATCAAATATTTTTTCTATTGTATTAGTTTCCATATATTCCCAAGAAATAATATTATTTACCATATCATCCAAAGATTTAAGTCTTTTATTACATTCTTTCTTTGCACCAATAAGTAAACCCTTTAAATCATCAAATAAATACTCCATCAATATTCCTCCCTTCGAGCATCAAGATAAGTATATCATTTAAAAAATCAAAAGTCAAACACTTTTTCGTATTTTTAACTATTCATTTTTTATTATTTTTTTGATATACTTTAAATGGAGGTAATAATGACTGCATTAGAAAACATTAAAAATGAATTTATTACAAACCTATTAATTAATCAAAATAAGGGTGTGGAAAATGTACAAAAGAATTTATATTCTTATGAAGACTATGAAAATCTTTTACAAAGCGCCTATGAAGTTATTAAAAATAATCCTGATGATGATATTGAATCAATTAGAAAAAAAATGTATGAAACATCAGGGATAAATGAGGCAGTTAACCATCTTATATACGATATGGAAATGGCTCCTTCCCTATCAATTTCTTATGGAACAAAAAACTATCAAGAGGTTATTAATGCAGGAAGTATCAATCAAATTAATACAAGTGAAAATAGTATTTATGATTTAGCAAGTATTTCTAAACTATTTACATCTATGAGTATTTTAAAACTTGCTAGTGAAAATATAATTGATTTAAGTAAAGATGTAACATATTATGATGAAAGATTTCAAAATTTAAAAGGTGTTACCCTACTTTCTTTATTAACCTTTAATACACCGCTTATAACAAATGGTAGAATAGATGAAAAAGGCATTTCTTATGAAGAAAGTAAAAATAGACTTTATAATATAATGGTAAATGAAAAGTTTTTATCTACTGCAAATCCTTATACCGATTTAGGAGCAATGGTTTTAAAAGAGGTAATTTCAAAAGTAACCAATCAAAATTTTTATGATTTTGTAAAGGAAAATATAATTGATAAAGCAAATATGCAAAAAACAAGTATTTTTGTAAACCCACAAGATTTATCTTACTTAGCACCCACAGATAATACAATCGTGTATAAAAATGGAGAATTTAATTTTAGAACTATTCCTTTAGGAACAGTCAATGATGAAAAAGCGCAAATACTTGGACAAAAAGCAAATGATTTTGCAGGACACGCTGGACTATTTTCCACAAGTGAAAATATGGCAAAATTTGCAATTAGTTTAATGAAATATGACATTTTAAGTGAAAGATATTTAAAATCAATGAGTAAAAATGCCACAGGAAGATTTATTGAAGAGTTAAATTCTTATAAACAATTTTTTGGTCAGCTTTGTTACTCTAAAAATCCTAATCCAAAAGCGACTGAAGTATATCATCCTCTAAGTGGAACATCTTTTGCAATGGGAGGTTATACAGGTAATCAATTTACTTTAGATCCTGAAAATAATGTATTTGCCTTTTTAGGTTCAAATAGAACAAATAATAGAGTTGCAAATATTTTGGGTTTTGATAAAAGTAAAATAAAACATTATGTAAATGGTAAAGAAACTATACTAATTGAAAATAAAGAATATATAAATTCTTCTTTCTACTCTAGCAAAAGAGATAAAGCATTAAGATGCACATTAAAACTATCTTTATCTTATTTATTTTTAGAGTATTATGTAAAGGCTCTTGAAAATGAAATTGACTTAACTGGAACATATTCAAGACATATATAAAAACTGTAGAAACAAAAATCTACAGTTTTTTTAATATTTTTTCTTCAGTGAAAGTTTATAAATACTAACATAATCATCAGCACTACTTTTAAACAATTCTTGTTTAAAAAATTCAAAAGTTTCATAGCCTAAAAAGTCGAAATCAATATCATCCTCTGTAACTTCTTTTTTATTTTTATTAATTACTAAAGTTGCATTCATTAATCCAAGTACCTCACCATCACCATTAATAAGTAAACATTCAAAATTATCTTCATTAGCAAAAAGATTTATTTTTAATGTTTTGCCATTAATTAATTGAGTGCAGCGATAATTATCAAAATAAATCTTGCGTGTTTCCTTAAAAAATGCCGCTTTATCATTGTCACAAATACTCTCAGTAATTCTATCAGTATCTTTTCTTTTTACAAATAATAAAAACCTTTGAACAAACATTAGATATTCAATTTCTTGCTTGCTATAACAACTTTTATCCTCTTCAGTTAAATGAAAAGTATTTGGATATAAATATAGGTTTCTCACAACATCTTCAAAATAATGAGCATGTCTTTGACCATATCTAATATTAAAAGTAAAAAACATCGAATAATTTATAACTTCATCTAACGCATTAATTATACTATTATTTTTAATTAAATATTCTTCATCATCATAATCTCTAGTGGTAGTAAAATATGTTAATCTATCATTAGCCCATTTTGGATAAGGTAAATCATACTTTTTCATTAGCGACTCCTTGGATTTAAAATACTTATGGCCTTTTCAATATGAAAATCTTTTAATCCACCATCATAAAGTGACGTTTGTACTAAATTACTTTCTAAAGGAGTATCTTTTAAATACTCACTTTCATCATCAAATATAACAAAATTTTCTACATCATTATTTTCTAAATAATCCATTATTTCTAAATATCTATTTTGATTAATATAATTAGTCATACCAATAACAGGAAAGCCTAAATCAGTTAATGCATCAATTACTTCTTTACACCGAAAACTACTTGTTAAGACAATTTTACATTCTGTCATATCACACAATTTTTTTAAAACTTTTAAATTTTCTGGATTAAAATTAAACTTTACATATTCTAAATACATTTTATAATTTATACATTTATTAATATTGTTTCTTTGGGAAAATGAACATTTTTCAGGATAAGCCTTATGAATATAATCTAAATCATTTAAAACACCATCAATATCTAAAAATAATATTTTCATCTTTGTCTTTCCTTAGTAATATCATTTATTTGATAAAAATTTAAATTATCAAAATTTATTTCAAAACCATTTACTAAAGAAATTAAATTATTTTTTTCATCAAATAATAAAACTTTTTCTGTAGCATAAGGATAAACTCTCATATGATAAACTCCATTTAAAAGATTTTCATAATTAATTTTAGATATAAACATAGTTATTTCACACATATCCTCTTTAATGCTATGTCCAATTATCATTTGATATACAGTATCTTCGGGAAGTAATTTATTTTGACCTTCGAGTACTGTTTGCCATAAATTTATATTGTATATTTCATTCATTAAATCCACCCTATCTTTTCAATATTTTCAAATTCATCCTCTAAAGATTTTCCATTAAATAGTTTTTCATTAAAAAGAGCATCAACACTATCAAAAAATATTTCTTTATTGCCTACTTCTTGAAAAGATACTTTTTCTTTTAACGGAATTATCATATAATCTTTGTCATATAAAGTAAAACATATTTCTGGTTCTAATCCTTTTATTAAATAATCATTTAATAAATCTTTAAAAGATTTTAAATCATATTTTTCATTTATTTCAATCATTTTCATCTTTTCTTAATGTACTCTACATCCTTTCTTGGGAACACAATCATACAAATAATATAGGCAAGGACTCCACTTCCACCCATTGCACAAAATAATATCCATAAAAGTCTTATAACTGTAGGATCTGCATCAAAATACTCTGCAATACCTGCGCATACTCCATCAATCATTTTGCCTTCATTAACTTTATATAATTTTTTATTTTTAGCCATTTTATTTCCTCCATAATTTAATTATACATTTTTTAGTATATATTTGCTAGTTTTTCATATCATATAATTGACATTATTTATTTTATTATGTTAATATAATGTCAGTGAGTTAGTAGTTCGCTGAGTAACTGAAGGGTGCATTATTTGTACCAGCAAGCTTGCCTTGTGGGATCCTTCAGTCAGGGGAAAGCTCACTTTTTTTTATTTGTTAAATAATCAATTAAGTTATATAATTCAAATGCTTTTGCATCACTTGGCACTATTTTAAGACCATAACTTACATAATTATGATTTTTATAATATATATTATTTTTAATTTTATTTATATATTCAAAATGTGTATTATTATTGTATTTTAATGATTGAAATAAAGAACTGCAACAACAATCAGCAAGTTGTAAAAGTTTTTTTCTTTCATTTGGAATTATTTTAATATCTTTAATTAAAGAACTATCAATTTCAAACTTACTATGATTATGATGATTTATATAATTAATTAAATTATTTTTAGATAAATTACCTCGACTACTTATAAGTATGTTAGCCTTACCATTGTTTTCTTTCATAATCCAAGTAATTCTCTCAAATAAATATCCACTAAAAAATAAATAAATGTTATTTGAAGGAATTAATTTAATACTTTTTGTATCTATTATTACATTAACAATTTTGATATCTAAACTCCCAATTTTTTCCATAATCATAAGTTTATTTGGAAAACCTTTTATAGAATTCCAATGTAATTGTTTTTTTATATCAATTTCTAAATTGTTCTTAATACAATCTACCTCTTTTGAGATTTCTAAATCTTTATTTTTTGGAACTATTATCGCTGTTAAAATAAAGTATTTTGAACCTTTATTTAAACCCTCATCTCCTGCTTCATCAATGTATACATTATAATCTTTGCTGTTCATTTTATTTCCTCCATAATTTAATTATACATTAGATTTATATAAAAAGCACTCTTTTTCATGAGAATAAATAATACCTACTGCTTGTAAAAAAGAATATATAATAGTGCTTCCTACAAACTTCATTCCTCTTTTTTGTAAATCATTACTTATCGCATCTGAAAGTGGTGAAGTTACTAAATTATTTTCATAATATATTTTATCTTTAGTAAAAGTGCATAAATACTTATAAAATGACCCATATTCATTTACTATACTTTTAAAAATCTTACTATTATTTATACTAGCAAGTATCTTATTTTTATTACGAATAATCCCTTTATCTAACAAAAGATTATTAATTTTATTTTCATCATAATTAATTATTTTATCAATATCAAAATTATCAAAGGCTACTTCAAAATTATCTATTTTATTTAAAATACATTCCCAAGATAGACCTGCTTGAAAACTTTCTAAAATAAGCATTTTATATAAATATTCATCACTATTATTTAATTTACCCCATATATTATCATGATAATAAATATATTTTTGATTTTTTAAATTACACCATTTGCATCTATTCATAAGTTACAAAAAATAGCATAAAAATGCTATTTAACCTTTCCTATTTTTGAAAAAGGATATAAAACTATTTTAGTTGTTCCTTCGATATATTTTTCTTTTATGGGTCCTAAAACTCTTGAATCTTTTGAAACAATACGATTGTCACCAAGAACAAAATACTCATCATCCCCTAAAGTAATTTCATCAAAATCAGAAGTCTCACCACTTCCAAAATTATCTTCATACTTTTCATCATTTATAAAAATTACTCCGTTGATACATTTAATTTTATCACCAGGCTCTCCTATAATTCTTTTTATAATTGCGGATCCTTCAACCTTTTTATCAATAACCACAATATCTTCGCGGTCAAAAGATTTATCAAGTTTATTTAAGTAAAGTACTTCTCCCTCTTTTAAAGTTGGAACCATACTTGTACCATTGACTCTTACCGGTGTACCTATAAAAGTTCTTATAAGGATTACTACCACTATTATAATTACATAACTAAGTATTTCTTTAATTATTTTAAACATTTTATTCCTTTCATAAAAATAAAATTAAGGAAAGTATTAATTTCTTTCCTTAACTTTGTATTCTTTAGACATATTTTTAATAAAGTTAAGTTTTGCTCTTCTAACTTTACCTTTTCTAATAACTGTTATTTTATCAATTGTTGGTGCATTAACAGGGAAAATTCTTGTTACAGCAACTGTACCACTTTTTTTTCTAACAGAGAAAGTTTCTGAAACACTTCCACCTTTTTTAGCAACAACTAGTCCTTCGAAAGCTTGGATTCTTTCTTTTTTTCCTTCTTTTACCCAAACATCAACTCTAACAGTATCTCCAACACGGAATTCTGGAATGTCTTTACGAATATGTTTTTCATTAATTTTGTCTACTAAATTAGCCATTTTAATTCCTTCCTTTCTATATATTTTTATTACCTGTAATCATTAAATAATATTTTTAAGCGGATTACATACCTTTTGGGCTAGAAGTATTATAGCATACTATTTTAACAGTTTCAAGCACCTAGTAAGCAGTATTTTTTCTTTTTCGAGAAATAAATATAATAATTTCCTTAATTATGGACATACAAGGCGTTGCAATAATCATACCTACTATTCCAAAGAAATATCCAAATAAAAGTAATCCCACAATAATTGTAATTGGTGAAAGCTGCATTGCTTTACTCATAACAACTGGCTGAAGTACATAACTTTCCACTAGTTGAACAATTATTGCCACTACTAAAGTAGCAAAACCTATAATTGGACTTTGAGTAAAACCAACAATAACTGCGGCAGCACCACCTATATATGGTCCAATATAAGGAATTAAATCAGTAATACCACAGAAAAGTCCAAACAAAACAGCAGCATTTAATCCTACAATTGCAAAGCCAATAGTATCACAAACAAATACCATAAAGGCAACAAGTAAAGTTCCATTAACAACTTTTCTTGCATTATAACCAATATTATTTAAAAGTTTAACATAATCATCAGCACCTTTTTTCTTTAAGAACTTTTCAAATGAAAAAGTAATATTATCAAAATCCATAAGCATATAAATCATTATAACTAGTGAAAGAGCAATAATACCAACCGCAGAAATAAGTGACTTAACAACGTTTATCAAACTATTAGGAAGTTTTGTTGTAATTGAAACAATCATATTTTGACCAGATTCAATAATACTTTTCTTTAAAGCTCCAATATCAAGTCCACTTATATCAACCTTATCTAAACTTTTTGATATCAAATTTGTAAAGTTTGAAAAAACTGATGGAAGCATATTAATTAAATCATTTATTTGTTTATAAAGTACTGGTACAAAAATATAAATGAATAAAATTATAAATCCTGCGACTAAAATAAATATTAAAATAGCACTTAATGCCTTATTCATTCCTTTATCTACTAATTTTTTCTGAAGTGGATAAAAAAGCCAAGTTAAAATAAAACCTATAAAAAGTGGTGAAATAACCTTAACTACTCCACTTACAAGGTTAAAAAGTTTTAGTTCTCTTATTGCAATTAAAATGCCTAGAACAACTGCCACTATTAAGCAAACATAAAATACTCTAAGCATTTTTTTAGATAAAAAAATTATTTCGTTTAATCCATCTGTATCAATTTCTTTATTATTATTTCTTCTAAACATAAATACCTCTTCCTAATAATATTATATATATTTTACTATTTTTATTCAATATTACAGCAAAATATTTTTCATTTAAAATAAAATAACTAAAGACTTTATCCTTAGTTATCATTTTTCAATACTCTTTTTTCCTCTTTTTCTCTTACGATTTTTTCAATATAAACATAAATCATACGAAGATCTAAATAGTTTAATTTGCAAAGTACATCTAATATTTTTTGTATATCTTTTAGGGACATTGCACTTTTCATCATATTTATAAGTTCTTCATCTTTTACATACTTTAAAAATATATTATAAAACTTATTCATCATTAGTCTATCATCAATATTATTAATAAAAAAATCATCCAAAAGTAAATTATCATCCTTAGTTAAAACTTTAAATTTAAACCTTTTATCATTAATTACATATAATTTTCCATTTAAGAAGCTATCTGGTAATAAATTATTTTGAATAATCATATTCATAAGTTCATTATACGTATATTCTTTAGTAAATGAATCAATTATTTCAATACTTGAAAAGTCCATATTACTTTTAAGTAAAATATTTATATCAATTGGCATAAATTCTTTTGGCCTTGCTTCTACAACTAAATAATAAATACTTTTATCCATACTACATCACTCCAATTTTTGGATAAGATAGTATTTTATCACGATATTTATTTTGTTGTCAATTAGATAGACATAATTTCTCTTTTAAGTTTATTTTTTTTATTTTCAATAGACACTCTTTCAGTAACAAATATTAAAAATATTGCATTTAAAGTATAACTTCCACCATAAGATAAAAATGGAAGTGGTACACCAGTAAGCGGTATCATTGCAAGAAGGCCAAATAAATTTATAAATATATGTAATGTAAAATACCAAAATGTACCATATGCTAAAATACTTGTTCTTAAATTATCACTTCTTTTAGCAATTTTAAATATTTTGAACAAAATAACTCCATAAAGTAATATTGTAAGTGCTCCCACAATTGAACCTAACTCTTCACAAATAATCGGAAAAATCATATCAGTATGACTTTCTGGTAAATATAAATATTTTTGAGAACTTTGACCAAGACCTACACCAAAAAGGCCACCATTTGATATAGCAATTAATGCATTACAGACTTGATAACCGCTTTCCTCTTGATAACGTGTACAAGGTGCTTTAAAATTAAGTCTTGAGAGTTTATTACTTGATAAAATATTACCACCTTTATATAAAAGCGCTAAAGCTAAAACAATAATTCCAATTACAAAAATTTTCATAATTTTTAAAATATTTTTCTTAATCATTGGTACAGATAAAAAAGTTAAAATTGCAATTGCTCCAATAATTGCGGCACTTCCCCAGTCTGGTTGTAAAAGTGTAAGAAGCATATAAACTCCTGCAAGAAGTAAGGGAATGAAATATAACGATAAATTTTTAGTATTTCTTTTCGATAAGTTATTATAAAATACTGCCATAAATAGTATTAAAGCAGATTTTGCAAATTCACTTGGCTGAAGATTAAAAGGTCCGATTGCAATCCAACTTTGAGCATTACCAGCAATTTTACCTTTAACAAGAACATACATAAGAAGAACTAAAACAAAAAGTGAATATAAATATGCTAAGAACTTATATCTATTTGTTGGAAAAAGTATTACAAAAAAACCAAAGACATAGCCTACCACTAAAACAATAAGTTGCCTTACAAAAAAATGATTTGGTGCAACATAATATCTAAGTATAGTCGAAGCACTCGAAGCAGAATAAATCATTACAAGACCAAAAATACACATAAGTGTAACTAAAAACAAAAGTAATTTATCTATTTTTCTTAAATCATCTTTCATATTATTATGATACCATTTTTTTTCTAATAAGTAAATTGTAAAAATTTTTAATATTTAATCACAAAATAAAAAATTATGTATATTTTATAATAGATACATAAAGGAGGTTATTAAAATGTATTACTACGGAAATAATGGCTATTACCCTGCTTATGGTCAAACTCAAACTCCTTGCTGTGGTGGCACATATGGTGGATATACAACTGGTTATGGAATGGGTGCCGCTATTTGGATAGTACTTTTTATACTACTTGTAATAATCATTGGAGCATGGGGATTTGGTAATCAAGGCCCAAATAATTAAGGGAAAGGGAAACCTTTCTTTTTTATTTGCGTTATTACCTTTTTTTTGGTAAAATATACATTGCAAAGGGGATGCTAACATGAAAATACCTAATTTAAATATTTTAGATGAAAAAAATAAAATTTTAAGAACAATTTCTAAAGAGGTAGTCTTCCCTCTTTCAAGCGAAGATGAAAAATTAATATTTGATGCTATTAAATATTTAGAATTATCTCAAGATGATAAAATCGCAGAAAAATACGATTTAAGAGCCGGGATGGGACTTGCTTTTGTCCAGCTTGGAGTTCCAAAAAGAATATTTGTTATTGCTAATAAAAATGAAGATGATTCTTTCGAAGAACATATTGTAATTAATCCAGTTATTAAATCAGCTTCCGAAGAACTTGTATATGTTGGTGAGGGCGAAGGTTGTTTATCTATAAATAGACCTACAACAGGAATTGTTCCAAGACATGCAAGAGTAAATGTTGAATATCAAGATATAAAAGGTAATAAACAAACTATTAGAGTTCGCGAAGATATTGCGGTTGCCTTTCAACATGAAATAGACCATTTAAATGGTATTCTATTCGTAGATAAAATAGATAAAAAAGATCCATTCAAAGGAAAAGATCAAATGCGTGAAATTTGATCTTTTTTTATTTAATAACCTTTATTTTTATAATAATCGTATAACTGTTTAAATCTATTAAAGTGAACTATCTCTCTTTGTCTTAAAAAAAGTAGTGGTCCAATAATATCTTCATCATTTGTTTGATTTATTAATCCTTCATAAGTCGCTCTTGCTTTTTCCTCTGCGGCCATATCTTCGGATATATTGGCAAGAATATCACCAGTTACTGCAAAGTACGCACATGTAAATGGATTTCCTGTAGCATCAACTGGGAATATACCTACTCCATGTTCTGTATAATAACTTCCAAGTCCTGCTTTTTCAAGTTCATCAATTGTCGCATTTTTTGTAAGCTGATGGACCATTGTACATATCATTTCAACATGACCAAGTTCCTCAGTGGCTATATCATTTAAAAGTGCTCTTCCCTTATCATCAGGCATTGTAAACTTTTGTGAAAAATATCTCATTGCAGCACTAAGTTCACCATTAGGACCTCCAAATTGAGTAATTAAATATTTTGCCATTTTTAAATCTTTTTTGGTAATATTTATTGGATAAGCAAGTTTTTTATCATATTTAAACATATTTTCCATCCTCACTTTCCCAAGGCCATAAGCCATTTACCCATTTAAATGAATTATAATTATTTCCTTTGGTATAACAAAGTGGTCCATATTTTGATTCATATTCTTTAGAGCATTTTTCAAGTTTTTCACACCACATTTTATATTTTGCAAATAAATTTTCATCATTTGGATTTAAATCAAGTGCTAAAACATAATCATTTACCGCAAAAGATGCTTCCATTACTTTAAATAAATCTTTATCTTTTTCTGTTTTAAGTTTTGGTATTAAATAAGTATAATTTTTATAAGGTTTATATTCTTTTGGAAACATGTTTCCCTTTAAGAAACCTTCATCCTTTTCTTCATATTTTTTACTAAAATCTAAACCAGGAAAATTATAAAGCATATCATTATAGCCATTAAAATAGCTATCACTATCAAATAACATTTCTTTTCTCCCTTCATACATAAATTATGTAACTTAGGAAAATTGCATTAGTTTTTTAGCCTATAAAAAAGAAACCCAATGTTAAAAAGGTTTCCATTCATTTACAACCATAAATAATTTATATCCCGCACCATCCAAAAGCGGTTAACATTTTCTAAACATTTTCTTAAATGCAATTATATCTTACCATATTGTTTGTTTTTTTAAATACTAAAACTTACTTTTTTAGACCTTTCATAACTTCTTGAAATATTGCTACTGCTTTTTTCTTTCTAAGTTCTTCGGTTATTTCTTTAACAATATAATTATCATTTATTACTTCATAAGTTCCAAATATAACATTTAACATTTTATACTCATTATAAGTATTATCTGTATAAAAAATATACTTGTAATCATCATCAACATAGGTAAAAAGTACAAAATATTTTTTACCATCAATTTCAATTATATCTTTCATTTTACTCCTTTAAAATTCAAAAAAAGTGAATTAAATCACTTTTATCTGTATAAGCTTTTAACTTGTTCTTCGATTTGATCTTCCAATTGATCATCAATATCGTAACCAGTTGTTGTATGAGCATCTATTCCATAATGTTCTGCTTCTATGCCATAAATTCTATAAAAATAATAAGTTTCTCCAAAAGTTGCTACATTTTGACCATTTTCAACTGTATACCATAAGCAAGTATTGGGATCATATTTACAGTCCTCTGGAAAAATATCAACTGTTTCATATTCAGTATGTTTGTTTATCTCATTAATGCTATGTTCTATAACTTTATCGCCAAAGAAAAACGCATATGGACACTTACTAGTTAAATGATTACTTTCTGAATGAGAATAAAGCGTTATCCCTATAGAAGTTGCTATTGTAGCAATACCAAGACCCAATTCAATTATTCTAAATTTTTCTTCTTTTTTCATTTTATTTCCCCCCAACTGCTATGATTATAGCATATTTTTTTATAACTGTCAAATTAGTGTAAATCTATTTCTTTTTATAAGCTCTTATTACATCTTTAGAAATATCTTCAATAGAGCGAACTTTACCATCTTCAAAACAATCGATTTGAATATAATTAAATAATTTTGCAAGTTCAAGGTACGCTCTTTGACTTTTCTTTAAGTATTCTTCATCTATTTCATTTTGGTCAAGGGCCTCAGGTCTATTTGCTCTAAGTGCTCTTGCCCCCTCCACTGGCATATATAAAAATATTACTTTATCTGCTTTAGGAAGACCTAGAAGGTCAAACTCCAAAGTTGCATTAAAATTGTAAAGTGCAAGTCTTTTTTCTTTATCATCCTCTTTACCTGCTTGATGAGCCATATTTGAATATACATATCTATCTAGTATTACTGTATAGCCTTCATTTAATTTTTTTTGAATAATAGGAAGATTGTAAAGTCTATCTGCCGCATAATAAAGTGAGGATACTTTTGGATCTACATTTGGTGCTCCCTCAGGGAAATAACCCTCAGAAATATAACTTTTACCTAAAAATGGGCCTCCAACGATTTTACCTGTAGGACTATCATAATTTGGAAAAGACATAGTAAATACTTTAGTATTATTTTCTTCTAAATACTTTACAAGTAGTTTTGTTTGAGTTTCTTTTCCAGAACAATCTGTTCCTTCGATAACAATTAATTTACCTTTCATTTTTCCTCCTATATAAAATGTGTTTATATTCTAAATTATTTTCTTTATTTTCTCCAAGTATAGTTTGATTATAATTACTTTCATCAAACGAAGGAAAATATTTATCTGCAACTGCATTTGCATAAACCTTTGTTAAATAAATATTTTGTGCATAATTAATAAAATAATTATAAAGACTTTCACCACCTATTATAAAAACTTCTTCCTCACTATTTAAATATTTTTCTAAAACTTCCTCAAATGAATTTATAATAGTTACACCATCAGTTTCTTTCATAGTATTAGATACAACGATATTTATTCTTTTAGGAAGTGGTTTACCAATTGATTCATAAGTTTTTCTTCCCATAATAACCGTTTTACCTAATGTAGTATTTCTAAAAAATTTTAAATCTCCAGGAATATTAAATATTAAATGATTGTCAAGTCCAAGTTCATTATTTTTACCAACTGCTGCGATTAATGATATCATATTTCACCTACTGTGCCAAAGGGAAAGTTATTTCCCCGTGATGTTTATAATTTCTTACTCTAATATTAGTTAAATTTTTATCATCAATATCCTCAAAAGAATTAATATTTTTATCAATTTCTAATATTGGTGCGGGATATTCTTCTCTAAGACCTTGTTTAATTTCTTCGCCTCTTTGAATTTGCTCTTTTATACCATCTATTTGATTTACATAAATATGAGCATCTTTAATAGTATAATTAAGAACTCCAGGTTTTAAACCTGTAATATGTGCAAGTAAATAAGCAAGTGTTGAATATTGTGTTACATTAAAAGGAAGTCCAAGTGGTACATCACAACTTCTTTGAACAACTGTACCATTTAAATAACCATCAGTTACATCCCACATTGACATAAATACACAAGGTTTTAAAACAGCATCTTTTATATCTTCCTCTTGCCATAAATTAATTAGTATTCTTCGAGAGTCTGATATTGATGGATCCACCTTACTTGCATTTATTAAAGAAATAGTTTTATTTAAATAATCATTTTTATTTACTGTATAGCCATAAGCATGTCCTATTGTATGAGCATATTCTTTACCAAAATATCTAGCAAAGCGAAGTACTTTTCCATCTTCTGTTGCTTTTTTTGTTGGGGATGCCATCATAGGTTTTGAGTTTATTGTTTTTTCGCTTTCTTTATAAATGCCCTCTTCATCATAATACATTTTTTCTAATATATCTTTACCATCACTTCCAATTTTTCCAGTATTAAAATATACTGGTAAACTTTCAGGGGCATTTTCAGGTTCTTTTCCTTTTGGGTAATAAATCCTATAAATACCGTCTTCATCAATTTCCCATTCATCCCAAATATGAACACCTCTATCTTGAAGCCATCTTACATCATTAATACCTTTATATATCCATAAAAGTTCTTTTATTGCTGCTTTATAATATAATTTTTTAGTGGTTAAAAATGGAAACTCTTTTTCTAAATCAAAAGAAAAATTATAATTAGGTATTTTAATTGTATTAATACCTGTTCTATTAATAACTTCTTTACCTTCCTCCAAAATAGTTTTACATAATTTTAAATATTCTTTATCCCAATTAGACATATTACCTCCTTAATACCATAATGGATATTTATCTGTTATATTTTTAACTCTTAATTTTAATTCATTTAAAATATTTTCATCATTATAATTTTTTAAAGCCTTTGAAATTATTAAACCAATTTCTTTAAAATCATCAGTATTTAAGCCTCTTGTTGTAAGAGCAGCACTACCTAGTCTTATTCCACTTGTTATACCTGCTTTTTCAGTATCACCAGGAACCATATTTTTATTAACTGTTATATTTATTTTTTCTAAAATATCCTCAGCGATTTTACCAGTAACACCCATACTTTTAACATTTAAAAGAAACATATGATTATCAGTACCACTAGATACTATTTTAAAGCCTTCTTCTTTTAAAATTTCACTTAATACTTTAGCATTAGTTATAACATTTTTTGCATAACTTTTAAATTCATCACTCATTGCTTCAAAAAAACACTCACATTTCGCAGCAATTACATGTTCTAAAGGACCTCCTTGAATACCAGGAAAAATAGTTTTATTTACTTTTTTAATTATCTCTTCATCATTAGTAAGAATTATTCCCCCTCTTGGTCCTCTTAAAGTTTTATGAGTAGTTGATGTAACAACATCTGCATAAGGAAATGGTGATGGATGAACACCTGCAGCAACAAGTCCAGCAATATGTGCCATATCAACCATAAGATATGCTCCTACTTTATCAGCAATTTCTCTAAAGCGTTTAAAATCAATTATTCTAGAATATGCAGAAGCACCTGCGATAATAAGTTTTGGTTTTTCTTTTAAAGCAATTTTTTCAATTTCATCATAATTAAGCATTTCTGTTTTTTCATCCAAATAATAAAATACTGCATTATAATCCATACCAGAAAAAGATGTTTTAAATCCATGAGATAAATGACCTCCATTATTTAAATCCATCGAAAGAATTTTATCACCATAAGAAAGCAAACTTCGAAGAACTGCCATATTTGCACTTGATCCAGAATGTGGTTGAACGTTTGCATACTTACAGTTAAATAATTTGCATGCATACTCTATTGCTTTGCTTTCTATAATATCTATATATTCACAACCACCATAATATCTTTTACCAGGATATCCTTCAGCATATTTATTAGTTAAAATACTTCCTTGTAATTTTAAAATATCATTTGAAACATAGTTTTCTGAGGCAATTAGTTCTAAACATCTTTCTTGCCTTTCTCTTTCTTTTGCTAAAGCATCTATAATTATTTTATCCATTAAATCATCCTTTCTTTTTTATTTTTGCAATTCATAAGCTTTTACTAAATTTTCAATTATCATTGCAATTGTCATTGGTCCTACTCCCCCAGGATTTGGAGTTATATATAAACATTTATCTTTAACACTTTCAAAGTCTATATCACCAACAATTTTTCCCTCAATTACACTTATTCCAACATCTATTAAAATAGCATCATCTTTTATCATATCACCTGTAATTAATTTAGGATGTCCTGCAGCACTAATTATAATATCTGCATTTTTTGTATATTTTTTTAAATTTTTAGTTTGCGAATGACAAATACTTACGGTAGCATTATTATTAAGAAGTTCAAATATTAAAGGTTTTCCCACTATATCACCCCTACCTATTACACATACATCTTTTGAGGCAATTTTAATATTATAATATTTAAGAAGTTTTATTATTCCTTTTGAAGTACAAGGAAAAAGTCCATCTTCATTATGAATAAGTTTGTATAAATTATCTTTTGTAAAGCCATCAATATCTTTTAAAGGATTAATCATTCCACTTACTTTTGCAAAATCAATCTGTTTAGGTACTGGACTTTGCAAAATTATTCCAGTTATGTCGGGTGCATCATTTAATTTTTCAATTAAATCAATAACTTCTTTTTCTTTAGTTTTTTCATCCATTTCATAAAGTAAAGTTTTAATACCTACTTTTTCACAATATTTAATTTTATTGTTAATATAAATTTTACTAGGTTCATCACTCCCTACATAAATAATAGCAAGAGTTATTTTTATATTTTCCTCCTTAATTTTATTTTCATAATACTCAAGTAATTCATTTCTAACTTTTTTTCCATCTAAAATCATCCGTATTACCTCCATTAATTATTATAAATTATTTTTCTATTATTGGGTAGTTTTTAGACACTAACTTTACACAAAAAAATCACTAAATGATTAGTGAAATTTTATCTAAAAATTAAATATGCCATAAACCCAATAAATATTAAAAGTAAAATAGTACCATTAACTTTATCTTTTTTATTATCAATATCAGGAATGCCTACCATCATCGCGCTTAAAAATCCTCCGATAAGACCTCCTATATGGCATGCTACATCAATACCTGGAACAGCAAAACCAATAATAAGGTTAAGTATAATAACTGGAATTATTCTTGTTTTTAAAGCTTCAGACAAGTATAATCTAAAATGAAGTCCAAAATATAAAAGTGCCCCAAGAAGGCCAAAAATTGCTCCACTTGCACCAATACTTATACCATCATTAAATAAAGCACTTAAAAATCCTCCGGTAATCATACTTATAAAATAAATAGTTAAAAATCTTTTCTTATCTAAATTATTTTCTACTTGACTACCTATAACATATAAACAGTACATATTTGATATTAAATGAACTATACTTCCGTGTAAAAATCCATAAGTTATTAATCTATAAATTTGACCGTGTTTAAGAAGTTCAATATTATTTGCTCCAAGTATTAAAAGATTCATATTATTCAAGCCCATTAATACAGTAATCAAATACATTACTACACATATAGCCATTATAATATAGGTCATTGATATCTTTTTACGAGAAAATATTTTTTCATATTTTTTATTATCTGTTTCCGTTTTTTTATTAATATCATTTGTAACATTTAATAATAAATCTAAACTATTTTTACTTTGATACAAATCATTTTTCATATTTGGAAATATTTCATTTATTTCTTTATTCTTCTTTATTTCGTCAATATCTTTTACAAAAACATTATCAATATTTTTTTCACTTTCAACCTTAACTCTATCAGCAACATTTAAATTAATATTTAGAGTATTTACTTTAAATGATAAAGTTTTCTTTTTAATTTGTCTCATTATATTTTTAATTTTAAATTCATCATATTTATATTGTTCTTCGTTATGAATATAGTTACTATTAATTCTTATTATTCTATAAGGTCCATCAATATTTTCAAGCCATATTTCATCTTTTACGCCTTGAACATATATTGGTGCATAACCTTCTTTAGTAACAAAATAATGTACTAAACTCATAAGTATTTCATCTTGTTTTCTAACATTTACTTTTTCCATTACTACTCCTTTACTTTAAATTATCTATAAAATCTTTAAACTCTTTAGGTAGTTCGCATTCAAAATGTAATCTTTTACCACTTATTGGATGAATAAAATCTATTTCTTTAGAATGTAAAAACTGTCCAAATTCAGTTGCTTTCCTATTATTATACACAGGATCATTATAAACTGGGTATCCCATATATGCCATATGTACCCTAATTTGATGAGTTCTACCTGTTTCTAAATTTAGTGATAATAATGTATAATCGTTATATCTTTTTAACACTGTAAAATGAGTTATTGCTTTTTTACCATCTTCGCTTGCACATACTCTATCAAACTTTGTTTCATCCTTTTTAAGGGGAACATCCACAGTTCCTTTATTGTAGGGAACAACTCCACAAACAAGTGCATAATATGTTCTTTTAACTTCATGATTTTTAAACATTTCTGATAAAAGTTCATGACACTTATTATTTTTAGCCACTACCATAAGTCCTGAAGTATCTTTATCAAGTCTATGAACAATACCAGGTCTTACATCATCGACACTACTTAAATTATTTGTATAATTTAAAAGACCATTTACTAAAGTATTATCATAATTACCCGCTCCTGGATGAACCACAAGTCCACTTGGTTTATTAATAATCATTAAATCATTATCTTCATAAACAATATTAAGCTGCATTTTAACAGGCTTAATATCACTTCCTTTTTTGAAAGTATCATTAATTTCTATTTCATCATTCAAACATACTTTATAACTTGCTTTAACTTCTTTACCATTTACTAAAATACACTTATCATTAATTAATTTTTCAATATAACTTCTTGAATATTCAGTATTTTCACTTAAATATTTATCAATTCTTATATTATCTTCATTTACTACTATTTTCATTATCTTCCCCTAAATAAATACTATATAAAAGCATTAATACTCCAATACATATAAAACTATCTGCTAAATTAAATATTGGATAATTATAATTAAAAATATAAAAGTCTATAAAGTCAATTACATACCCATAAATAATTCTATCAATTAAATTACCAAAAAGCCCTCCGAATATTAAAGAAAATGCTATTATATTTCTTTTGTTTTCTTTAAACTTTTTCATATAAAAATATAAAAATACTAAAATGAGTATACTAAATAGTATTATTAGCCATCTTTTGCCAGTTAACATACTAAAACTAATACCATCATTATATACTTTTGTAATATATAAAAACTTATCAAATATACTTATACTTTTACCTAGTACTAAAACATTATCAAGAACTATTTTACTAACCTGATCAATTAACAAAAACATAATACTAAAAATTAAAATTTTCTTTCTCATACTAATTATTATAAACAATTTTTTAAACTTTAACAAGTATTACATCTTTACCAACTTTAACTATATCTTCATAAGTAAAAGATATCTCATTATTAACAAGAGGTTTTCTAAATATTTTTTTACTTTCCGCTACAAAAGATATGATTTTTCCATCACTAGATATTTGGGCATCAACTATATGTCCATAATTTAATCCAGTTTCAATTGATATAATTTCTCTTTCTTGTAAATCTGATAAAAAAATATTACTCATAATAATTAATATGTAATTAATCAAAAGATATTACATACCAGCAAACCTATTATTCAGAAGAAGAACACTTAAAATAATAAATAAGTAAAATAAAATTAGTACTCCATAATTTTCAATTAATCTTTTTAACATATCACTACCTCGTTTCAATATTAGTTTATTACAAATATTTGTTTGTGTCAATATAAAATTTAAACATTTGTTTGACATTTTACATTTTATATTGTAAAATAAAATTATAGAAGGAGGAAACATATGGAAAAGCTTACAAACAAACAAATTATTATATTAGATTTTATTAAAAAGTATACGGCAAAAAACGGGTATAGTCCCACTATAAGAGAGATTTGTGAAGGAGTACATTTATCAAGTCCAGCAACTGTATTTGTTCACATTAAAAATCTTGAAACAAAAGGATATATTACTTCAACAAACAATAAATTTAGAACGATTTCATTACTTGTTGATAATGAGTATGAAGAAAAAAATGAGGACGTTGTTAAAGTACCGCTTCTTGGAAAAGTAACTGCAGGCTCACCTATTACCGCAATTGAAACACCCAATGAATTTTTTGATTTACCATCAAGCCTAGTTCCAAAAAACGAAGAAGTATTTACTCTACACGTTTCTGGAGAAAGTATGATAAATGCAGGTATCTTTGATGATGATTATGTTATTATCAAAAGATGTAATAGCGCTCATAATGGTGAAATTGTTGTAGCAATGACTTTAGAAAATGAAGTTACATTAAAAAGATTTTATAAAGAAAATGGTCATATTAGGCTTCAACCAGAAAACGATACAATGGCACCAATTATACTTCCAGATTGTAAAATACTTGGAACAGCAATTGGTCTTTATAGAAAGTTATAATTTTAACAAAAGAAAAAGAGGAAGAACATAAAAAAATTGTAAGAACAAAACTTACATTTTTTTCATTTTACTGTGTAAACATTATTCCAAGTTCCATTACCCGATAACTTGGCTTTAGAGGATAGAGAAACGACGGGACGGGCGCCAGAACTAGCATACACCATACGAGCAACAATATCACCTGAAGAATCTACACTAAACCCACGAGCACCAGCAGGAGCAGTAGAACCATTTCGATTAAAGAAATAATCAGGCGAACCAGACCAATAATATTGGTTTGTATACAAATAATAAGAACTGTTGTCAGAGCCAGATACTCCACCCGCCATTGCTACCTCATCCGCTGTTATTAATCCTACTGGATATGTTAATGCACCATTTCCATTACTA
>OLHG01000505.1_pt1 | contig 27748 bp, 29 predicted proteins | sample 1605971 | NCBI WGS metagenome assembly OLHG01 (sample SAMN03283289) | human gut metagenome | biome: human-associated habitat; material: feces | host: Homo sapiens | place: Peru | collected 2012 | reverse complement strand
TGAGAGTAACAATAGATGAATATAACAACGAAGATAATAATTACTGATACAAATATAATAACTGATTTATATAACGCAAATCTATTAGAAAAATTTATTAACCTAGATAACGTATATATAAGTGATATGGTTAAATGTGATGAAATAAATTCCAAAACAGGCAATGTTGAATTAATTAATAAATTTAAAGTAATATCTGCAACACCATTACAATTAATCAAAGTAAACAAATTATCAATTACAGAAAAAAAGTTATCAACATATGATTTACTTAATTATGTAATCGCTAAAGATAACAATGCAATTCTAGCAACTGGAGACAAAAGATTAAAAATATTCTCTGAAGATAATAGAGTAGAAGTAATAAGAACACTTAAAATAATTAAATTACTAGAATATAATAAAATTATATCTACAAAAGAAGCAGTTATTTCTTGTAAACTCTTAAAAGAAAATAAATATACCAGAATACCCCCTGAAGAAATAGATAAATTAATTAAAGAACTAGAAAAAATAACAGTTAATTGTTAAAAAAGATATTAGTAACAAAACTAATATCTTTTTTATATCTCGGTATTTTTAGCTCTTAACTTCTTAAAATAATTATATTTAAGAGTTAAATCATTCTTCTTAATAACATAATTAATATAATAATTCTTTTCTTCCAAAGCAACAGGGTCCATATACTTACCATTAGTAACAACACCACCATCAACATATACATTACCATCATACCAAGAATAATCACTAAAAAATACATATCCACTATAATTAGGATTTAAAGCATCTTCCCCAATATAATAATTAGGATGATATTCCAAACCAAATAAATTAAGTATCGTAGGTAATATATTAAGTTGTGAAGTAACTTGATTAACATTCGTTTTCTTCATATCACTACTATATATAAAGAATGGAGTATGATTAATTAAATTATTATCAGTTTCCTTATATTTATCCAAAATACTTTGGTCGCTAATTGTATATAAATAATGGTCTGTAAATACCACAAACACAGTATTATCAAAAACACCTTTTTCCTTTAATAACTCTATAAGTAAACTAACCATATAATCAGTTTCCTTTGCTTGAATTCTAGCACAATCTTCTTCAGTAAGACTCATCAAAGCAACATCTTCCGGAGTATAAGATAATTCTAATATCTTCTTACAAACACCTTTCGTACTACTAAACGGAGTATGATTAGAATAAGAAATAATATAATCTAGAAAATTACCTTCCTCAGGAACTAATTTTTCCCTAAAAGTTTCATTCAAAACTAATTCTCTATCTAATTCATATTCAGCATTCTCATAAACATTCAAATCCTTAAGACCATAATAATTATCATATCCCCAATTAGAGTAGTTAACACCTCTAGAATAATATTCACTAGTATTCATATGAAAAGCATTAACAGAATATCCATCTTGCTTAAATAATTTAGCAAGCGTATAATCAAAAGCATTTTTATTAAAAGTATAAGCATTTTGTGTATAAGATACCGGAGTTAAAAACCCAGTATTAACAGCAAATTCAGAATTAAATGTTGACCCCCCACCATTATAATAAGAATAATGATTATTAAATACAAACGAATTATTAAGCATTCCATATAAAGTCGGAGTATCATTTTCATTAAATAACCAACTATCAATTCCTTCTAACTGTAAAAGAACAATATTCTTACCCTTAAACATACCAGTATATTTCGTATTATAATTATCTTCTGGAGTATTATAAACAACATCTAAAAAATCCTTTTCTTCTTCATTATTAGTTTTCTTTTCCCTAATATAAGTCACATAGAAATTTCTAAAAGTATATTCATACAAACCAGATAATGACATACTCTTATTATTATCATTAAAAGATATATATATATTTCTAGGATTTCTCCAAGTATTCCAAGATAACTCATTATTTGCGTTTCCAAGAAGTGTTGGAATAAATAAATGAAGTACCATAAATACAAGAAAACAACTAACACCTATCTTAAAATTATTCCTTTTTCTACTAGGCATATACTTAACAATAAATATAACCATAACTATAACAAGAAATAAAATAACATAAATTAACTTATTAGCATTTAATAAAGAATCTAACATATAACTGCTTCCTTCACTAGCAAGTTCAACTAAACTAAAATCAAAGAAATTATCAGTTACAGAATAATAAACATTATTAACTAAAAAGAATATCATAGCAATAAAAACAAATATTGAATAAAGTATCTTTCTCTTATTATTCTTAAACGACAAACAAATTCCCATTACCAACAATACCCATATAAAGGTAAAAAAATTAGGAACAAGTGCATTTAATTTAAAAAAATTAATCTTTCTTCCAAAATATCTAGTAGCAATATCCAATATAAAAAATGGAATAGGCATATATATAATATGAATATACTTTTTAATCAAATACTTATATTTATTAAAAAACTTCTGTACTTTTTTTTGTACTTTTTTTAAAACTTCTTTCATAAATCATCACTGAAATAATTATAACAAAAAAAACATATTCTGTAAATAAAATAATCAACCTTATTGTACTAATTTACATAAAGTGATATAATTAATTAAGAAAAAGAGGTACATATGAAAAAGGAAAAAATAGAAAAATATATTAAAAATCACATATTAACAATATATTTTATATTGTCATCATTAATTAATTCCACAGTATTAAGATGGACTATATTAGATAATTCATTTAGTTTAAAACCATTTTTAATTGATTTAGGACTAATCTTACTAGTATGTTCCTTTTCATACTTTATTAAACCAAAATCAAGAATAAAATACTATGGAATATGGTCGTTTATCTTTGTAGCAATATGCATAATTAACGCCCATTATTATGGATATTATTCATCGTTCGCATCAATCAGTCTACTAGCAACATCAACATTTGTCACTGATGTATCGGATGCCGTAGTAAAAGACGTACTACATATCAAATATTTCTTATATCTTTGGCAACTATTTGGTTTATTATATCTAAACTATAGACTGAAAAAAAATAAATATTACGAAAAAAGAGCAGAGTATAATAAGAAAAAAATATTCAAAAAAACACTAATAACATCTCTAGTAGTAATATGTTCTGCCTTAATATTTGTCAAAGGTTCAGAATGGAATAGATTTAGAAACTTATGGAATAGAGAAACAGTAGTAAGAACATTTGGAATATATACATATCAATTTAATGATTTAATCCAAAGTTTAAGACCAAGATTAAATAATATCTTCGGTCACGACAAAGCATATAAAAGTTTTGTTGAATATTACGAAGATAAAAAAGATGAAAAAACAACTAATAAATATACCGGAATATTCGAAGGAAAAAACGTAATAGTAATACACGCCGAGAGTATTCAAGGTATTGCTCTTAATAGAGAATTTAATGGAAAAGAAGTAACACCTAATTTAAATAAATTATCAAAAGAAGGAATATATTTCAGTAACTTTTATTCCCAAGTTGGAGTAGGTACAAGTAGTGATGCAGAATTCACTTTCTCAACATCATTAATGCCATCTTCAAGTGGAACGGTATTTGTAAATTATTTTAATAGAGACTATATTACAATTCAAAAACTAATGAAAGAAAAAGGGTACTACGTAACAAGTATGCACGCTAATAACGGAGACTTTTGGAATAGAGAAGTAATGCATAAAAATATGGGGTATGATATGTTTTATGATAAAGATTACTTTACCATTGATGAAACAATAGGTTTAGGATTATCAGACAAATCTTTCTTTAAACAAGTAATTCCGTACTTACAAGATATAAAACTATCAAACAAAAAATTCTATACAACATTAATAATGTTATCTAACCATACACCATTTGATGACTTAGAATTAACTGACGAATTTGAAACATTAGTTAATTATGATATCAATGGTAGAAAAATAACAGCAAATCCAATCGAAGGAACAATGTTAGAAAACTATTTCAGGTCAGTTCATTATGCAGATCAGGCAATCGGACAATTAATTAATGACCTCGATGAAAATGGACTACTAGATAATACAGTATTAATAATCTATGGCGATCACGAAGCAAGAATAGATAAAGAAGAATATGATTTATTATATAATTACAATCCACTTACAGGTAAATTATATGACGAATCAGATGAAAACTATGTAGAATATAATAAATACGATTATGAATTAGATAAAAAAGTACCATTCATCATTTGGACTAAAGATAAAATACATCAAGAAGAAGTAACAATCCCAACCGGAATGATTGATGCTTTACCAACATTAGGCAATATGTTTAATATTAAAAGTAAATACCAATTAGGAACTGATATCTTCAATATAATAACCGGAGATAACACAGTAACATTTACAGATGGTTCTTATTTAACTAGTAAGATATATTATAGTGCACAAAAAAATGAAATATATCCAATAACTGGGGAAGCAGTCGAAGAATCATATGTTAAAAAAAATGCAGAAAAATCAGATAAAATAATAGAAATATCAAACGACATAATTAATTTCAACCTGATTAAAGAATACGAAGAAAAACAATTGGTAAAATAATTAACTAAAACTAGCCTAAATGGTTAGTTTTTTGACTTTTTTGGTAAAATTTCTACCAAAAATTACCATTAACCAACAATTAGTGCTATAATAACTTTTAGAGAAGGAAGGAGCAGCTTTATGCTAAGATTTATAACCTGTGACGATAATAACGAAGCGTTAGAAAAGACAGTGCATACAATTACCAAAATAATGATGCCATATGATTATGACTACAAAGTAAGTAAATTTAATAATTATTGCGAGGAGTTAAAAAAACTTATAAAATCACCAGCAGATCAGAAAATATACATTCTGGATGTTGAAATGCCAAAAGTTTCAGGCCTAGAAATTGCCACAGAAATAAGAGACCAAGATGACTGGGAGAGTATGATAATATTCGTAAGTGCTCACCCAGAATGTAAAGACGATATTTTCTTTTCCAGAATAATGGCAATAGATTTCATATCAAAGTATTTTGACTATGAAAAAAGACTTGAAGAAACATTAAACAAAGTATTAGGAATTTATAATAAAAAGAAACAACTAGTATTTAACTATGATCACACAATATATAATATTCCATTAAATAAAATACTATATATTGAAAAAGTAACTGGAGATAAAAAGTGTATAATAAGATGTGAAGGTAAAAAACGATATGAAGTAATTGCACCATTAAGATTTATAATATCAAAACTAAGTGAAGAATTTTATCAAACACATAAATCATGTATAGTTAACGTAAAACAAATAGCACAAGTTGATTTTGCATATGGACTAATTACATTTAAAGATGGAAGTCAAACAGATTTACTATCAGTAAGATGCAAGAGAGGACTTAGAAAACATGTTGAAAAATATAATTAACTACGGAGTTGGTTCATTTCTGTTAGTTGGTTCGGCAATAATCTTCGCAATGATATTATTAAAAGAAGAACCTAAAATACTCACTAAGAAAAAATTTATTTTATTCATTATATGCGTAATATTATATGGATTAGTAATTTATTACTTGAATGATACAACAAAAACATTAATGATTTTTATAATATATTCTTTTTTATTCGTTAATCTATTTAAGATTACATATTACAAATCAACTTTTATGACATTTTTATTCATAGTAATTGCTATGATACCTGATGCGTTGTTTCTATTGTTTTGCATTTCAGTTTTGAAAATGAAACCTGAAGTGTTTTATGCCGAATTTACAAACAATATTATTTCAACTTCAATTATTTGTGTTTTGCTACTGTTAATAGTCTGTGTATTCCGTAGACCATTAAGAAAGTTAACAAATTTAAAGATAACTAACAAATCAATAATTATATATGGTATTTTGACATTAATGAGTGTATTAATAGTATTTTATAATGCTATGTCAGAAATAATATTAAGTAAGAATGCATTAAGTAATTTTGCTTTAATAAGCATATTTATATTAGTATTTTCTAGTTTTATAAAACAAAAGTTAGAAAATAATGTTATGGTTGAAAAGTATGATAAATTACTAGAGTTTGTGAAAGTGTATGAAGCAGAAATCGAAGAACAAAAAGAAATTAGACATGAAAATAAAAATCAACTAATTCTGTTAAAGTCGTATGTCGTTGATGATTATGGAAAAGAAAGAATTGTTAACTATATTGATAGTGTCATTAATGATTATCGTAGTTGTGATAAAGAAAAATATGCAAACTTCCAATATTTGCCATCAAATGGATTAAAAGGTTTATTCTACTATAAAGCAATGGAAGCAGAAGATAAAGGTATAAAACTAAGTATTGCTGTTGCATCTAGAATAGGAAATTCCTTTATAAAAGACTTAAGTGTCGAAGATTTTAAACAATTAGGTAGAATAGTAGGTGTTTATCTAGATAATGCTATCGAAGCAAGTGCAACTTCAGATGAAAAGAAAATGGGTATTGAAATATTTCAAAAAGAAGATGGAAATTGTATTGAAATAATCATTATGAATACTTATTCTGGTGTAATAGATAAAGAAGCAATTGGAAATATTAGATATTCAACAAAAGGTAAAGGACATGGTTACGGATTAATGATGGTAAAAAGAATTCTTCAAAATAGTGATATATTCTTTGCTAAAACTATAATCGAAGATAAATTATATATTCAAAAATTACAAATTAGAAATTCTATTCAAAACAAAGAATAGAGTTTTAATTTTTTGCTTATTAAAGAATTAACCGAATAAAGTCTTAGCTTTATAACCATAAAAAAATCTATTCTTTATGAATAGATTTTTTATTTTAAAGTAACTATTTTTCAATCAAAGCCTTAGGCATTTCTGGTTCGTCAACGAATAGCATAAAACATCCTTGAGAACCCATAGTAGCAGCAAAAGATCCAAGTAATGATAATAAACTAGCAAACATAGTATACCTCCTTTTTCTTTTTTTATAATTTAATTGCAATTAAATCCCATCTTATAACTTTTATAATTATCATAAGGTAGATTGAATATTTTATAAGTAATAGGTAATATCATAATAGTTGCTTCAATCATACCTAATAATAAGTAATTAGAAATAATATTTTCATTAAATATAATAATAAGAATAGTAAAACCAAACGAAGATATCAAACTAAATATTTTATATTTTTTTCTTTTCTTTTTATTTATTAACGGCCTTTTTTCTGTATCTGCTGGAGCATATTTATAAATAAGTAATATACAGATAAGTGATATTATTGATTTAATAATAAGTGATAAATTAATATACTCACACAAGTACATACCGCCAATAAATAATGTTAGTGAAATTATTAAACAGTGCCAACTTTTTTTAGCGTGCATTCCAAATGCAGTAAGTCTAATAATGTTATAGAATATTAGTAATATTAAAAGATTTTTTAACTTATCTAAATAAATTGCAAGAATAAGTATCAATATCAACTTAGTAAAAGTTAAATAAACAGATTCTAATCCATATCTAATAATATCTAAAGTATCATTATCATAATTAGGATATTTTTTTTTAATCTTATTCATACAATAGTTAAGTAATTTTTTCTTCATATTACTATCACCATCTTTATTATACAACAATAAGATTAAAAACTTAATGAATTATTCGCTTAAGAATTAAAAGAACTTAAAAGAAACAATAAGTTACTTTATAGTTAACACAATACCACGAATATATCAAAGAAAATTACAAACATAAATAATTGAAAAAAAATTAAAAATATAGTATAATTTTAATGAGGTGAAGAAATGGAATTATATCAATATATAATTATCATAGGTTTTTTATTAATAGTAGCACTAGCAATAGTAAAAAGTAACAAAAAAGATTTTAAACTAGAAGTAAACAAATTAGTTGAATTACTCGGAGGAAAAGATAACATCATAGAAACTGAAGCAGAAATGTCTAGATTTAAAGTAACTTTAAAAGATGTAACCAAAGCAAATAAAGAAGGTATCTTAAAACTAGGCGCTAAAGGTGTAGTAGAAATTGACGATCAATTAAAAATAATAATTGGTAATCAAGCAAAACAATTAAAAAAATGTATTGATGATTTAAAGTAATAATCATCAATTTTTTTCAAAAAAGTACAAAAATCAGCATTTTATATCATAATATTACAAATTTCGACAAAACTATGTTATAAAATAATTACAAGAGGTGCATTAAAATGTATTTAAAAAACATAGTTTTCAATATAATATTAGTTTTATTTCCTATATTAATATATTTCGTTTATAATTGTTACAATGAAGTAAATAATAACAAAAATAAAAAAACTGCCTTAGAATTATCCCTTTTCACATCATTATATCTAAGTCTTAAATTTGGTAATTTCGAAGCAGACTACAATGACTTATTAATTATATGTAATATACCAATATTGTTTGCTTACTTAAAAAGAAAAGAAAAAATTAGTATAATATTATCATTATTCTTAATATTATATTCTTATTTTAATTTTGATATTAATATATATCTAGTTATTTCAGTATTACTAACATATTTTATTACCTATGTAGTTTTAAGAAAGAAAATAGATAACAAATCATTCATAATAGTAACCGCAACAATACAAGCATTCATAATATCATTTATAACATTCATAAATATAAATAGCAAAGTATGCCTAACAATAGATATATTCTTATTAATATTAGTTTATATATTATTATCTGCTTTCATTTTATATCTATTTGATATTATGGATAAATTATCAGGAATATACTTAAACATCAAAGAATTAGAACGAGACAAACAATTAAAAAATTCCTTATTCAAACTAACACACGAAATAAAAAATCCTCTAGCAGTATGTAAAGGATATCTAACAATGATAAATATAGATAACAAAGAAAAAACAGAAAAATATCTAAACATAATAAAACAGGAAATAGAAAGAAGTCTAAATATAATGGCAGACTTTTCAGAATTAAATAAAATAAAACTAAATAAAGAATTAATAGATATAAATATGTTAGTCGAAGAAGTATATAATAGTCTAAATCTATTAATGTATAATAAGAATATTACAATAAATTATAAAAATAACGAAGAAATATTTCTAAGTTGTGATTATAATAAAATAAAACAAGTATTAATAAATTTAATTAAAAATAGTTATGAAGCAATTACTAACGAAGGAATTATCGATATAAAAACATATAAAGATAAAAATTCGTTTTATATAGAAATAAAAGATAATGGTAGTGGTATGGATGAAAATACCTTAGATAAAATAACAGAAATGTTTTATACAACCAAACAAGAAGGAACAGGTCTAGGAGTAGTATTATCAAATGAAATAATTAAAGCACATAACGGAACTTTAAAATATGAATCAAAATTAAATCAAGGTACAAAAGCAATAATAAAGTTACCATTAAAGTAGGTGAAGTATGAATAAAACAAATGACATATTCTTAAATATGTTACCAGTATTAGATTTACACGGTTATACTAAAGATGAAGCACGAGTAGCAACCAATGACTTTATATTAGAAAATAAACTACAAGGAAAATATGAAGTAATAATTATTCACGGTATTGGCGAAGGAATAGTAAAAAATTCAGTAAAACAAACTCTAGATAAAAACAACCTTGTCCTAGAACACAATATAATGAGTAGTAACATAGGATGCACAATAGTTAAAATAAAGCATTGACAAAGCAATATCTATGTGTTAGAATAAAAGACAATTTAAGAGGAAAAATGACTTAAAGGTAGGGGAGAAATATGGAAGAAAAAAATTATTCAATTAACTGGATAGGACTATTTATTAAAGTAATTATCTTTGTTGTAGTAGTCTTATTTGCAATATGGTTAATAACAAAAATCATTGACAAAAACAAAGGTCTAACATTTGAAGAAAACAATAAAATATTTAAAGAAGCATCAATTGAATATTTCAAGAAAAATATGCCTGAAGAAAACAAAACAAAAACAGTAACATTAAAACAATTAATTAATTGGGATTATACTAAAGAATTAACAAACGAAGATGGAAAAGTATGTGATGCTAAATCTAGCAAATCAACAATTGAATTAATTGATAATTATTACACAATGACAACTGAACTAGTTTGTGGTAGCAAAAAAGAAATAACTTATACCAAAATTGGAGATAACAAGTGCAAAGATTGTGATGTAAAACTAAAAGATTTAGAAATATCAAAAGAAACAAAGAATACCGAACCAGTACAAGAAGAACAACCAAATCAAACAACTAACTCTAATAATTCTAAAGCACCAACATCTAATGAAATAACTAATAATACTACTATCTCACAACCACAAATATTATACGAACATATCAAACAAGCAAATGAATATAGCGCTTGGTATGAAGGAAAAGTATCAGGAAAAAATATTGATGGAAATGATATTGAAAGTAGTACAAAACAAGTATCATATTCTAAATATTGCAAAAAATATAATTCAGATATTTGCCTAACAGATAAAACAGAAAATAAAAATAACTATCCAAACTATAACATCGTAAAAACTTGGAATGAAACTATGGATATATATAGATATAAAATAACAGTAATTGAATATCTTTGGTCTACAAGAGATTATGTCGAAGGATATGTTAAAACAGGCAATTTCAAAACTATAAATTAATATTTAGTAAACAAGGATAGAAAATAAAATTCTATCTTTTTTGTATGTATAATTTCTAAAAGTACATATTAATAATGGTGATTAATATGTATTATATAAAAAATTTCTTGTTATACTCACTTTCAGGTTTCATAATGGAGTCAACACTATTTAAAATAGTAAGTTGCCCTAAAAAAAGTGGTATCTTTTATGGACCGATGACTGCCGTATATGGAGTAGGAATAATAGCAATATTACTATTAAATAAATACTTCTTTAAAAAAATAAAATGCAATAAATACTTCAAATATCTAATCGAATTCATAACACTAACAATAATATTATCATTAATTGAATATATCGGTGGAAATACATTACATAAATTATTTAATATAGATATGTGGAATTATAGCAAAAAATTCTTAAATATCGGAAAATATATCTGTCTAATAAATTCCCTAATCTGGGGATTACTAGGAGTTTTATTCATCCATATTCTTAAACCATTTACTGATAAAATAATAAATATCATAACTACCAAAGAAACAATAATCGCATCAGTTCTATTTATAACAGATTTATTAGTAGTCCTAATATTAAAACTATAAAAAGAAGACATCATAATCTTCTTTTTTATAAAAATCTCTTAAACACACAAGTATCAACAATTTCATAATTATTCTTTAAATATAACTTATGAGCGAAAACCCTTTTCTTATTTGAAGTTAACATTATATACTTACAATTATTATTTCTAGCAAACTGTTCCGTATATTTCATTAACTCATCTCCAATACCCTTACCACCATACATTGGATTTACACAGACATTGTTGATATAACCATAATTAATACTCTTAAAAATATCATTTAATATATCTAAAGTAAGCATACCAACAATCTTATTATCTAATTCATAAACAAATATCTTACCAGTTGGATTCATAGTAACATCTTTAAAATCCTTATTAAAACAAATATTAAATAACTCTAGTAATTCTTTATTATCTTCCTTCTTATATTCCCTAATCATATACTTCCTCCTTAAAACTCAAAAAACTTCATAGGTATCTTATTATCAGCATCTTTTCCTGTAACATAAGACAAATTACCAAATAACAAATTTATATCTTCCTCACTAATATCTTTCTTTTTAAGTAGCTTATCCACTTCAGTAATAATATTATAACACTTATTAATAGCAATTCTATATAGCTCAATAAAAGAATAATTATAAGTCTCGTATAAATTACAAGGATGATTCCATTCGTTTTTTTCCAAATTTAAATAATGTCTCTTAGAATTATGAGTCAAATAAAACGAAAACTTTTTCTTTCTAATATACTTCTTCGGAGTAATAACATCAACCAAAGAATATATCCCTCTCTTAATACCATAATGGTCGTAATTAAATAACTTATAAAACCTCTTCATATCCTTAATACACTTTTCATATATCTTACAAGTATCAGAATAACCATAAGTATCATTAATAGTATTATCAATTAACTCTAAAGTACACTTATCTAACTTATCATTATTAAGTAAATAATTATACATCTTAAAATCCTTTGCTTCCCGTTTCTCATTCTGAAAAATCATATAAGCATCTAAAAAATATTCCATTTCCTGATGAAGTCCACTATATTTATATGTACTAGGAACACCCTTTATAAATACACCAGTCTTATAAAAAATAAAAGGATGAGTCGTAGAATCCAATACAAAATGAGCAATACTACCATATAAAAAAGATAAACATTGCTTATTACTAACAAGATTATTATCACGAATATACTTAATCATATTAAAAAAATACAAATTAACCTTATTCTTATGCATAAAATTACCCATTTTTCTATATTTATCACTTTTCTTACCAATTCCCATATTATAAAAATAAAATATATCAGGACCTTGAGAAAAAGTTCTAGCATCATTTAAAATAATCCTATTTTTAATATCATCACTAAGTTTATCATAAACATCAGACATAAAATAATCGTGAGTCATTGAACTAGGCATATTATCATTCTCCCTATGTTAAAATTATATCACAATTTCCCACAAAATTACCATTATTTTTTATATCATTTTTTCCTTATTTGTGTTATACTTTTATAGTAAGGGTGAATGTGATATGGAAAAGAATTTTAAAACAATCGAAGAACAAGTAGAAATACTAAAAAATAAAGGACTAATAATCGAAGATGAAGAATATGCAAAATCAATACTTTTAAGAGAAAACTATTTCTTCCTAAACGGATATAGACATTTATTTATGGTATCATCAAAAGAAAGAGTATTTATAAAAGGTTCAACATTTAGAGAACTATATTCCTTATTCTTATTTGATAGATACTTTAGAAATATAATATTTAAAAATGTTTTAGTAATAGAAAACTCACTAAAATCAATAATGTCTTATCAATTATCTAAAAAATATGGTTATAAAGAAAAAGATTACTTAAATCCTAAAAACTTTACACAAGACCACGATAAAAAAAGAAGAGTAAAAGACTTACTAGAAAAAATGAAAAGACAAATAAGAGTAAATACCCCCCATCATAATGCCACAATGCACTATACCAATAGTTATGGATATATACCATTATGGGTATTAGTAAAAGTATTATCATTTGGCATAGTATGTGAATTATATAGTATACTAAAAAAAGAAGACAAACTAGAAATTGCCGACTTATTTAACACAACACCACTAGAATTAGAAAATTTCCTAGTAATATTGTCTAACTATCGTAACTTATGCGCTCACGAAGATATAGTCTTTGAAAACAAAACAGAAAGATACATTCCTGATACCATTTATCACGAAAAATTAAATATACCTAAAATGGATTCAGAATATATCTATGGTAAAAACGATTTATTTGCCGTAATAATAATCTTTAAAACATTACTTACCGAAGATGCATTTAGATTAATGTTAAAAGAAATAGAATATGAAATAGAAAAATTGGATGGTAGAGTAGATTCAATACCATTAGAAAAAATATTAGACAGAATGGGATTTCCAGTAAATTATATGGAAATATTAGATATGTAGAAAGAAGGAGATAGCATGGAAAAAAATAAAAACAACAATGCCTTAATATTAATTTTATCAATAGTAATATCATTTATTTGTGGAACAGTTGGTTCATATTTAGTAATAACAAACGTACCAAGTGTTAGCAAAAGTATCGTAGAAAACGTTAGTAAAGTAGAACTTACTGAAAATAGCATTGCCGCTGCCGTAGAAAAAGCAGAAGACTGTGTTGTAACAGTAGTATCTTATAAAAATAACCAACAAATATCAACAGGAAGTGGATTTGTCTATAAAAAAGCAGATAAAGTCGGATACATAATGACTAATAATCACGTTATAGATGGTGCAGACAAAGTTGAAGTAATATTAAATAATAACAAAACAGTCGAAGCAACAATTCTAGGAAAAGAAACATATTCAGATATCGCAGTATTATCAATTCCTGAAGATGAAGTTTTAGCAGTTATAGAAATAGGAAGCACCGAAGAAATGAAAAAAGGAGATACCGTATTTACAATTGGTGCTCCAATGGGAATAGATTATAGTGGAACAGTAACAAAAGGAATATTATCGGGTAAAGACAGATTAGTCGAAGTAAGTTTCTCAGGAAGTACATCAGATTATTATATGAAAGTATTACAAACAGATGCTGCCATAAATCCAGGTAACAGTGGAGGACCATTATTAAACGTAAATGGTGAAGTAATAGGAATAAATTCATTAAAATTAGTTCAAGATGAAGTCGAAGGAATGGGATTCTCAATACCAATCGAAGACGCCCTAAATTACGCTTCTGCTTTAGAAAAAGGAGAAAAAGTTCAAAGACCATTCATTGGAATATCTATGGTAGACGTAACCCAAACATCAGCATTATGGCAATACGGAATAACATTACCAAAAAGAGTAACCGAAGGAGTAGTAGTTGTAGCAACTCAAGTAGGTTCACCTGCAGATTCTAAATTAGAAAAAGGAGATATTATTATCGAAATAGATGACGCCAAAACATCATCAGTCGCAGAATTAAGATATCTTTTATACAAACATCAACCGGGAGATAAAATAAAAATTAAATATCTAAGAAATAACAAAGAAAACACCGTAGAAATAACCTTAACAGAAAATCAAGAAAATTAAGTAATTTCAAAAAATTACTTTTTTTAAATTCTAGTTTATTGTATAATTATAATAAGGAGGTCTCTATGAAAGACAAAGTATTAACAAATGAAGAATTACAAAAAATAGATGCTTACTTTAGAGCAAGCAATTACTTATCTGCAGGACAATTATATCTCCTTGATAACCCACTTTTAAAAAGAAAATTACAACTATCAGATATAAAAAGTACCCTAGTAGGACATTGGGGAACAGTCCCAGGACAAAACTTTATTTATACCCATTTAAATAGAGTAATAAACAAATATGACTTAAATATGATATACATATCTGGACCAGGACACGGAGGAAACGCTATGGTTGCCCAATCATACCTAGAAAAAACCTATTCGGAAGTATATCCAAATATAACATATGATGAAAAAGGAATGCAAAAATTATTTAAACAATTCTCATTTCCAAAAGGAATATCATCACACGTTGCACCAGAAACACCAGGTTCAATTAATGAAGGTGGAGAATTAGGATATAGTTTAGCACATGCCTTTGGTGCTGTATTAGATAATAAAGACCTAATCGTTGCCTGTGTTGTCGGAGATGGCGAAGCAGAAACCGGTCCACTTGCCACATCTTGGCACGCTAACAAAATACTAAATCCAAAAAAGGATGGCGTAGTATTACCAATATTACATCTAAACGGTTACAAAATAGCAAACCCAACAATATTAGCAAGAATTAGTAATGAAGAACTCGAAGACTTATTCAGAGGTTACGGATATAAACCATACTATGTAAATATAGATACAACAGAAAATATGCACCAAAATATGGCAAAAACCCTAGATACCGTTATCGAAGAAATAAAACAGATAAAATCAAATAACCAAAAAGAAAGACCAATCTATCCAATGATAATATTAAGAACCAAAAAAGGTTGGACTGGACCAAAAGAAGTAAACGGAAAACAAATCGAAGGAACATCAAACGCTCACCAAATACCAGTAGTAGTGGACGAAGAAAATATTAATAACCTACAAATACTAGAAAATTGGTTACAAGGTTATAAACCTCAAGAACTGTTTGATGAAAATGGCACATTAAAAAAAGAACTACAAGAATTATCCCCAAAAGGAAACAAAAGAATGAGCGCTAATCCAATTGCTAATGGAGGATTACTACTAAAAGAATTAATTATTCCAGACTTTAGAGATTATCAAGTAAAATTCACTAAACCAGGAACCGTAATGAAACAAGATATGCTAGAACTTGGTAGCTTTGTCAGAGATATAATAGACTTAAATAAAGATAACTTTAGAGTATTCGGACCAGATGAAACAAAAAGTAATAGATTAACCAATGTCTTTGAAAAAACAGATAGACAATTTAATGGATTAATATATAAAAACGACGAAGCAATATCACAAGAAGGTAGAGTAATAGACTCTGTTTTATCAGAACACCTTTGCCAAGGAATGTTGGAAGGTTACCTACTAACAGGAAGACACGGAGTATTTAATAGTTACGAAGCATTCATAAGAATTGTTGATTCAATGACTAGTCAACACGCCAAATGGTTAAAAGTAACAAGTGAATTACCTTGGAGAAAAGAAATTGCCTCATTAAACTATATATTATCATCACACGTATGGCAACAAGACCATAACGGTTATACCCATCAAGACCCAGGATTCTTAAATCACATAGTAACAAAAAAAGCAGATGTCTCTAGAATGTATCTGCCACCAGATGCTAACTGTTTACTTTCTTGTTTCGACCATTGCATAAGAAGTAAAAATTATATAAATGTCATAATTGCTTCCAAACATCCAAGATATCAATGGTTAACAATGGACGAAGCAGTAAAACATTGTACCAAAGGAATAGGAATATGGAACTTTGCCAGTAATGATGAAGGAAAAGAACCAGATATCGTAATGGCCTGCTGTGGAGATACACCAACTCTAGAAACCTTGGCCTCAGTAACAATACTAAGAAAATTCTATCCAGAATTAAAAATTAGAGTAGTAAACGTTGTAGACTTAATGAAACTAGAATCAAACGATAAACATCCACACGGATTAACAGATTTCGAATACGATAACTTGTTTACCAAAGACAAACCAATAATATTTGCCTTCCACGGTTATCCAAATCTAATCCATCAATTAACATACAATAGAACTAATAAAAACCTACACGTTCACGGATACAATGAAGAAGGAACAATAACAACACCATTTGATATGAGAGTACAAAATAGAATAGACAGATTTAGTCTAACTAAAGATGCCCTAAAATACCTCGATAAACTTGGAGATACAAGAGCAAATGCTATCGAATATTGCAATAATAAAATAATCGAACATAATAACTATATCAAAGAATATGGTAAAGATATGCCAGAAATATTAAACTGGAAATGGAACTAAAAAAAACTGATAGACAAAACTATCAGTTTTAATATTATTTAGAAATATAATTACATATCAAATTACTTATTTCTGTAGGATTATCAATAGTAAGACCTTCAATTAATCTTGCTTGAGCATATAATATCTTAGAATATTCCTTTAACTCTTCCTTATTATCCTTATATAAAGATTTTAACTTATCAGCAATTGGATGCTTATCATTAATTTCAAGAATTAACTCAGCACTTACTTTTTCTGGAGAAATAGCATTTAATGTCTTTTCCATACCAGTAGAAATAACACCTTCATTAGTTAAACATACTGGATGATTCTTAAGTCTATTAGTAAACTTAACACCAGTAACACTACCAATACTATCTTTCATTAAAGTAAACATATCCTTAAATTCCTTATTTTCTTCTTCAAGTTTTTTCTTATCTTCTTCATCACTTAAATCAGCATTTTCCGAAGAAACATTAATAATCTTTTTAGAATCATATTCTTGAAGTGATTGCATAGTAAATTCATCAACATATTCAGTTAAATATAATATTTCATATCCCTTATCCTTAAATAATTCAACTTGAGGAAGTAAATCTATCTTATCAATTGATTCACCACAAGCAAAATAAATATTCTTTTGTTCTTCCTTCATTCTAGAAACATATTCCTTTAAAGTAACCATTTTCTTTTCTGAAGAAGAGTAGAATAACAATAAATCTTGTAACTTATCCTTATCCATTCCAAAATTATTATAAACACCATACTTTAATTGAATACCAAAATTTTCAAATATCTTTTCATATTTTTCACGATTATTATCTCTTAAATCCTCAAGTTCCTTTTTGATCTTAGATTCAATATTCTTAGCAATAGTCTTTAATATCCTATTTTGTTGCAAAGTTTCACGAGATATATTTAATTTAAGATCAGGACTATCAACAACACCCTTAACAAAACTAAAATAATCAGGAATCAAATCTCCACACTTATCCATAATAAGAACACCATTAGAGTATAATTGTAATCCCTTTTCATATTCCTTAGAATAATAATTAAATGGAGTATGACTAGGAATAAATAATATACCATCATAAGTAACTAAACCTTCAGCATTAATATGAATAATATCATCAGGATTTGCATAATCAGAGAATTTTTCCATATAGAAATTATTATATTCTTCTTCCTTAATTTTCTTTTTATCCTTTTTCCAAATAGGAACAAGAGTATTTAAAGTTTCATTTTCCTTAACATCTTCATATTCATCTTTAGTTCCTTCCTTTAAATGCTTATGAATACATTCCATTTTAATTGGATAAGTAATATAATCAGAATATTTCTTAACTAAAGACTTAATTTCATATTCTTCCAAATATTTAGAATATTCTTCACCTTCAGTATCTTCCTTAATCTTTAAAGCAATACAAGTACCAACATCTTTCTTATCAGATTTTTCAATCGAATAACCATCAATTCCAGTAGATTTCCAAGTATATGCTTCATCACTATTAACACTCTTACTTACAACAGTCACTTCATCACTAACCATAAATGAAGAATAAAAACCAACACCAAATTGACCTATAATGTTAATATCTTTTTTCTTTTCATTTTCATTCTTAAACATTTCAGAACCACTTTTACATATAGTTCCTAAATTTTCTTCAAGTTCTTCTTTAGTCATACCACAACCATTATCACTAATAGTAAGTAATCTCTTTTCCTTATCTACACTAATATTAATTTCTAAATCGCTATGATTAACCTTAATACTATCATCAGTCAAAGAACGATAATACAACTTATCAATCGCATCACTAGCATTAGAAATAAGTTCTCTTAAAAATATATCCTTATTAGTATAAATAGAATTAATCATTAAATCTAATAACTTTTTAGATTCCGCTTTAAACTGCTTTTTTGCCATAATAAACATTCCTTCTTTCATATATGGAAAGGTAATCTTTAACCTTCACAATTATAATTATACTCATTTTTTAGCAATAGTCAACACAAAATGCTAAAAAATTAGCAAAAACTATTGACAACTGCTAAAATAGTGCTATAATGGTATCTGTAAGTAAGAAAGGAAGATGAAGATATATGGATTTAATCCCAAGAAAATTTTATTTAGATGACTTATTTGATAATTTTATTACTTCAAGAGATAACAATAATATGAAATGTGACATTTATGAAAAAGGTGGTAATTATCATATAGAAATGGATATTCCTGGATTTGATAAGAACGATATTTCTATCGAAGTAAAAGATGGTTACCTAACTATTTCAGCAGAAAAAAACGAAGAAGATAACAAAGAAGAAAAGAACTACATAAGAAAAGAAAGAAGTTATGGAAAATACGAAAGATCATTCTATCTAGGAGACTTAGATAGTGAAAACATCGAAGCAGAATTCAATAACGGAATTCTAAAAGTAACAGTTCCTAAAAAAGAAGCAGTAGAAAATAAAAAAGTTATCGAAATAAAATAAAGTAGTAAAAATACAAAAAGGACAATCATAAGTTGTTCTTTTTTTGATAATTATTTTTGCATAATTATCCCAATAACTTTATTAATATGCATCATATATGATATAATAAAACATATTAAAGGAGTTTATATATGAAAAACGAACAAATAGAATTTTATACTTGGAATATACTAAAGAAACAATTACAACAAAATAAAGTACCAAGTCATATTTTATACAAAATAATGGATGATATAAAAATTCACTTGTATTCAATCATAGCAAATTGGTGTAATATAGAATTTAGAAACGCCATTTTAATAATAGGAAGTGAAGAAGGAAACTTTTATGAACCACAAAATGAACTAATTGCCAGTATGGTTGTCGTAACAATTAGAAATAGCTTACTCGAAGGAATATGTAGTAATAATTACAAAAGTTATGGATGTAATACTTATTTAAAAGATAACACAATAAAAGAAATAACTAAAACTGCCATTGAATATTTTTCTAAAATAAATTTATCTGAAATATCCCAAACACTAGATATAGAAAATGACTTTTACAAAGAAATAACTAATAAATATCCTAATGCTATAAAAAGCTTAATTGAATTAGCAAAATGTACCAAAGAAAATAGAGAACATACCTATAAAAATAACATTAAAGAAATATATGTACCAGAAGAATTAAAAAATAATATTAATAATACAAACAATTTAAAACAATATGTAGTCGAAGACGGAATATCACCAGAATTTAATACAGCAATATGTTCTTATTTAAATGACATAAAAGATAATAAAAGTAAATTTTTTGTTACAGACAGTTTCAAGATGATTACTAGAAATTTCGAAAAATTATTAAAAATTTTAGAATTCATTTTAACAAAAAAAGCAATATTACTAACAACCAATTATCTTATCACATATAATTATGTTTCAAGAAGAGAAAATCTATTAAAAGCATCACACACTTTCGAAGAATTTACTAACAAGCTAAAATATTTACCAGAAGTATCAGAAAAATATAAAGATATAATATACAAAAATTTCTCCATTTCAGTCGAAGATCAATCGTTTAAAGAATAAAGAACAAATACAAAGCTTAATAACTAACATAAATAAATAATATGTTAAATTAATAAAAGAGGGAAGTAATATGATAGATATATTTAACAAATTTAGAGAAACAGTTTTATATTATTCAGGTAATACACTACAATCTGAAATTGCTGTTTTAAAAAACAAACTAAATAATACTAATCAAAAAGAAGAAAGAAACCAAATACTCCAAGACATAAAAAAATATGAATACGGAATTGCTGGAGAAAACAAAATAATTTATGAACTAAAAAATAGTCATATACCAATGTATATATTACACGATTTAAATTTAGAATACAAAGAATATAAAGCACAAATAGATTTTATAATAGTAACAAAAAAGAATTATTATATAATTGAATGTAAAAACTTATATGGTAATATTTCTATAGATAATAAAGGTAACTTTTACAGAATAAATAATAAAACAAAAGTAGGAATTTATAACCCAATAACCCAATTAGAAAGACATATAAACATAATAAGAAGATATGTAGATGATAAAAATAATTTTCTTGGCAGAATAATCGTAAATAAGAGTTTCAATACACTATATCACGGAATAGTAGTTCTAGCTAATGATAATACTGTAGTAGAAGATAGATATGCTCCCAAAGAAGTTAAAAATAAAGTAATAAGAGCAGACAAACTAATTGAATATATTAAGAAGGTAGAAAAAACAACAGATAATTTATCATCTAGTGAAAAAGAAATACAAGAGTCTTGCGATAGAATATTAGCTCTATGTAAAAAACCACAAACTAAAGAAACAACAGATGCTTATGAAATGACAAATAAACAAATAATAGATACTAATATAATAGAACATAAACAAATAAGTGATAATGAACTAAGAAATAAATTAAAAGAATATAGATTAAATAAATCAAGAGAATTAAAATATAAACCATATTTTGTATTTAATGATAAAACAATGGAAGATATAATAAATAAAAAACCAGTAAGTGTTACAGAACTAAAACAAATTGAAGGTTTTGCAGATAAAAAAATAGAAATGTATGGTAAAGATATTATTAATATAATAAACAATAATAATTAATATAACCAATTTTTCATTTTCTCATAAATTATTATGAGGACGTGATAAAATGAATGAAAGAGCACTAACAGGTGTGGTGATAGACCCAGGACACGGTGGAACTGATTCTGGAGCAGTTGGTAATGATATGTTAGAAAAAAATTATTCATTATTAATAAGTAAATATATGTATGATAGATTTAAAGAATTAGGAGTACCGGTGGCATTAACAAGAGATAGTGACACAACTTTATCTCCTTCAGAAAGAACAAACAAAATATTATCAGAGTTTGGAAATAATCCGAATGTTATAGTAATATCTAATCACTTGAATGCAGGAGGTGGCGAGTTTACTTACCATTACATAATTTGATTGGGTAGTAGGATATTAAAATTATAAAAGTACAAAAATCGCCGCTAATGTTTAAAAAAATAAACAAAAAAGGTTACAAAAATAACCTTTAAGGTTGACAAAAAACTTCGGCTATGTAATAATATAGTTGCAATCGTTTATTTTAAAATGTTAGGGAGGTGTATAGAAATGAACGAAAACGAGCCTATTTTTAAAACAGTTTTATATGTAGATGATAAGGTCGTGGCAACTAGTAATAATTTAACATTATGGCAAAGTGTATTAAGTAATATTAAGTGCAATGACTCTCAACCTTTGAATGCTATAAATAAAAGCGAAAATAAAGATAACGAGAGCAAGGCTATTTTATCTCCGGTTGAAAAATTTGCGAAAGAAATTGATATAGAAGTGGATTTAATTAAAGATGCTCTTAATCCGACTATGGAAACACCATTTATTCACTTAGATATGAAAACTTGGGAAAATTATAAAAAACAGTTTGCAAATAAAAGAGCACTGCCTGATGTAGTAATAGTAGGGACAATTTTAGCTTTATGGAAAAAAAGCGCCAATTTAGGAGATGTAATGCAAAAAGATGTCATTGCTGTATTAAAACAATTAAATATTTCTTCAAATAATGCTACAAGATCTTATAAAAATTGCGAGTGGTTAAAATATGAAAGTAACAAAATCATTTTAATGGCTTCTAAATTTTCTTTAGCCCAAAATATGCTTATAGAATATTGCAAATCTGTTTAATATGAATGTATCTAATATAAAGAACACTTTTGATAATGAAATTCCACTCGATTTATCAAATGGATTATTTGATTCTTATTGTAAAGGCTTAAAGGAATATTCTAAAGGAAATTGGCAGTATTTTATTAATGAAATGGGCCAATTTAATGAAACTGTTTACAGAATTATTGAATATATGATAACGGGTAGTTATACACCATTAAAAAATAAATTGAATAATTTTAATGAAACAATTTTAATTAAATGGGAAAATGTTCAAAATGTAGAAGAAAATATTAGAGTAATAATTCCTAGGGTATTATATGCTATGTATTGTATTAGAAATAAAAGAGGAGCAATTCACAAAAACGATATTATTCCTAATAAAATGGATGCCAATTTATTATTATCAGGTGCAAAATGGATTTTGGCAGAATTATATAGGGTTTTCTCAAAAGAAGATATGATCGAATGTCAAAAAAATATAGATTCAATAATTAATAAAGAGATTGATTTGCTTTGGTGTGTTGAAGATAAATTTAGGATATTAGATAATAATATGAAATGTTGTGATAAAATTCTTATTATTCTTTATATTAATGATACTATGGGGGTTGATGAACTTATAAAAAATGTAGAATATTCTAATAAAACTACATTTAAGAAGTTATTAAAACAAATGCATAATGAAAAATATATAGAATATGATAATGAGAAATGTACAATTTCTCCCAAAGGGATGTTAAAAGCTGAAGAAATTATTTTAAAATGTAATACTATATTCTAAATTATAAGTATTATATGAAAAAAGGAAGATTGATTTCTTTCTTTTTTTATGATTTTTGAATATAAAAATCACATTAGAGAAAAAATAGTTAGTTTTTATGTTATAATTATATAAACACATAAAAATTAGAAAGGAGGTACATATGGTTGAATATAAGGTTGGAAGTTTATTTGCGGGCGTTGGCGGAATATGCTTAGGTTTTAAAAATGCAAAGACAAAAAATTCAAAATATAAATTGCTTTGGGCAAATGAAATAGATGAATATGCATGTGAGACATATAGAACTAATTTTTCACATCAATTACTAGAAGGCAATATAAAATTAGTCCTCCATCCAGAGTATGCCACAGATGAAACAGAACAAAAATATTATAAAAAATTACATGATAAAATATTAAGTGAACCGATAGATATTTTGAATGGTGGTTTTCCTTGTCAAGCATTTAGTATTGCTGGTGAGCGCAAAGGGTTTGAAGATGATAGAGGAAATTTATTTTTAAATATTATAGATTTAATTGAACAACTGGGAGAAAAATTTTATAAACCTCGTGTATTATTTCTTGAAAATGTGAAAAATTTGCAGGCTCATGATAATAAAAAAACTTATGTACATATAAAACAAAAACTAGAAGCTTGTGGATATACAGTTTTTGAAAAAGTATTAAATACCATGGATTATACTGATGTACCACAAAATAGAGAAAGAATATATATTATAGGTTTATTAAATGAAAATGATATAAAAAATTTTGAAATATTTAAGGATATTGAAAGTATGATAAAGAAGAAAGATAAAGCGTCAAGAATTAAAGATATAAAAAAGGTTATTGATTATAATTTGACAAAAGAAAATGCAACTAAGTATTATTATACAAAAGAAAAATATCCAAACTATTTTATGTCAGATGAAGAATTTGAAAAATCTAATAAAAAAGAAAAAATAAATTTAAATACACAAATTGATGAAATGTACGAATTTTATCAATGTAGAAGAGGTATGTATGTAAGAAAAAACCAAAGTGGTGTTTGCCCCACACTTACAGCAAATATGGGAACTGGTGGTCATAATGTGCCTTTGATAAAAGTAAATGATGGTATCAGAAAGTTAACACCAAAAGAAACTTTTAAATTACAAGGTTTTCCTGTTGATAATGGATACAAATTACCTACTGTCATAAAAGGAAGAGTATATCCTGATTCTCAATTGTATAAACAAGCAGGAAATGCAGTTTCAGTTCCAGTAATACAAATGCTTGCTACTGACTTGTTAGAACTATTAGAAAAATCAGATATGTCTGAATAATTTTGGAGGTTAGTATGAATGAAGTAAAAATAAGTATTAATGATGCTAAAAAGGCAGTATATTTTATTGCTAATTTAACACAAATGCAAGGTGATAGACCTATGCAAGGTGCTTTAACATCTAAAGCAGATTATATGGGTGGAATTTTTGATAGATGGATAAATATAATTCCAGAAAGTGTTTTATTTAATAAAATTATTTTGCCTCAAGTTTTTAAAGGTGAAAAAGTAGAAGTAATTACTGATTATTATGATTATAATCCTAAAACTGCGGGGATTGCTCCAGATGTTATTGGAATAAAATATAAAAAGAGAGCTATTCCATTCGTAAAGTTTGATAATCACTGGTTTCCAATAGAAAAAAGACCACAAATAGAGGTTAAGACATTCAAAAAAAATCAATATATGATTTCATTAAGAAATCAAGGTTATGATCAAAAATACTTAGTAATGGCTGAGGCAAATTTTAGAGTAGATTACTTAATACCACTATTAAATAAAGCGTTATTTTCAAAACATATTTTCTTAGATTTACATATGGATGATAAAATATTTATAATTTCAAACGATGAAGGTAATATAGCGCAACCTCATAAAGTTGAGTTATCAGATAAAACATTAGGTTCTGTAAAATTGTTAGTAGTTACGACAGCAGAAGATTTTATGAAAAAAGCTGTTAAATGTGAATCTCGTGTTAGTATTGAGTATATAAAGTCATGTGAAGAATATCCAGCAAATAAATTAAAAAATGCATATTGCGGTAATTTGTTAGATTATTGTAGTGGAAATGAAAATGGATTATATTATTTTAATTCTAATTGGTATGAAAATGTAGATGAAGAAGGTATTACATATAAAAATGGTAAAAAAGTAAGAACAACAGGTTTTTATGTTTCATCACCAGAAGATATTGATATATTAAAGATTAATAAAAATAATTTTTATATTAAAGCTAAAAAAGATTGTATGTGGCAAAACAATAATTTATTAAGTGATCATGTTTATAGAATTACATTTGATATTTTAGATAGAAGTAGTAATGATGGTGAAGAATATTTTATGTCAAAGCATGATATTGATAAATTAAATGACTCTATGAATAAATTGGCTTCAGACTTAAAACAAGCAGTTTTAGATTAAAATGAGTAATATAGTTTATGAAAGTATTAACAATTAAAGAACCCTTTGCTACATTGATAAAAAATAAAGTTAAATATATTGAAACAAGAAGTTGGAAAACTAATTATCGTGGAGAATTATACATACAAGCTGGAGTTGCAAAAATAAGAAAAGAAGTAAAAGAAAGAAAAGGATTATCTGAACTATATAATGAAGATGAACTTAATTACGGACATATAATATGTAAGTGCAATTTAGTTGATTGTATTTATATGACAGAAGAGTTTATAAAAAAAGAGAAAGAAAAAAACAAAAATAATTTTATTGCAGGTCATTATGAAGTTGGAAGATATGCGTGGGTTTTAGAAAATGTAGAACCTATTACTCCAATAAAAGTAAAGGGACAATTGGGAATTTGGAATTATAAATCATATAAAAAATGTTATAATACCAGCAATATTTTGATAAAAATTTAGAAATTAAAAATTACATATGCCTGTTAATAATATAAAATCTATTAAAGTATCTATTTGTATAAATGCAGTATTTATATGGCTTTATGAGATTTTTTATAACATTTTTATCAAAATTAATACAACATTTATTACTAATTGACTTTCGACAATCATGTGATACAATATAGTAGAATATGAAATAATAATACAATTATATGTATTTATGGCATTGATCTTACAGAAAAGATCAGTGCTTTTTTTCATATTCAAAAATCCCCCTTTAAATTCAATATAAAAAGTTTGGTACTAAGTTTTAATTATATTTTTATATTTTTAGTACCAAAAATCTTCGTTAGTTATTTTAAAAAACGTGTACAGTTGTATAACGCTCTTATAATATAAGGAATCAAAAGTATACAATTGTATAACAAATATGAAAAGTGTAAACACTACTTAATTTTATAAATGCTTATAAAATAAGGTAAAACTCACCACTGGTGAGTTGTTTGTAAACAGGTTTATCCTGCTTTATTAAAATCCTTTTCCTAAAATAGTGTTTAAAAATTAATGTGCATACAATAGTACCAATTTTTAGAAAGGAGAGTGAAAAAATGGCTTTACCAAAAAATAATCAAGTTAAATTTAGAATTGATGATCATACAAAAATGGCTCTTAAAAGAATTTTAGAAAATAAAAAAATTACAATACAATCTATAATGGAAACTTTATTAATAGAATATATTATAAAAAATATTGATTCAGTTATAAATAAATAATAATCCTTATATTAAAACAATATAGGGATTTTTTTATTGAATAAAAAGGGGGTAATATAAAATGAATTTAAATAATACTAAAACAAATAAAAACAACATAACTTTAAGTAGGTGTTGCTATGAATGAAAATAATATAACTTTTAAAGATCTTATTTTAAAATATCTTATCGAAGAGATAGAAAAAGAAAATAATGCGCTGTAATTTTTTTAATAATGCGGTATTATTAAATCGTCTTAATACTCAGTCAAGTAAGAAGAAAAGGAGGATTGAATGTATAATACTTACTTAACTGGAATGGATTTCAATGTTGGAATCTATATAAGATTATCTCAAGAAGATAAAGATAAAAAATATGAATCTGATAGTGAAAGTGTAATTAATCAAA
>OLHG01000503.1_pt1 | contig 27777 bp, 24 predicted proteins | sample 1605971 | NCBI WGS metagenome assembly OLHG01 (sample SAMN03283289) | human gut metagenome | biome: human-associated habitat; material: feces | host: Homo sapiens | place: Peru | collected 2012 | reverse complement strand
CGGCGGGACAGACTGCAACTGTGACCTTTCGCAATACCCACTACGGAGATCTGCGTATCCGAAAAAATGCGGTAAACGGTTCTGCTGAAGGATGGAGTTTCCAGATTTTGGATTCTGAAAGAAATCTGGTCGCGACAATCAAGACAGGGGCAGACGGCTATGCTCACACCGGGCTGCTTCTCCCCGGACAGTATTTCATTCTTGAAGTGTGTGACCGCGACAACACCTATTGGGAGTATGATCCCGTCGTGGAAAAACAGGTGACGATCCATGACCGGGAATACGCCATCTGGTATGATGTGGATGGCATCCGTATTGCCACTGGGCGCACCGTCCAAAAGCGGTATACCACCCTGGTCACATGGGAGCAGGCGGCAAAGCGTATCCGGGAACTGCTGGACTTGGGGCGATATATGCCCCAGAGCGAGCTTGACCGGGTGCAGGATTTTGAGCGAATGGAACTGGCAAAGTCCCTGATCTATGCCAGACGGGAATTCAGCGACGAAGCCAGGGATGCCAGATATCTTCCCTTGACCACACTGACCTATTCTGCCAAGGGTGGTTTCCCGGAAATTGAAGCCCAGATGCAGCGCCTTCTGGAAGATCCCACTTCCCTCAGCCAGCTTGTAGACGAATGGACATTGTTCGCTGCTGTCTATGAAAAAGACCGCAGTTTGCTTAGAAGCCGATGGTATGACCCCATAGCACTTCTGTACAAGCTGGAAGACTTGCAACGGGAACCGCATATTTTCACCGCCGCCAATGGGTATGACCCACAGCGGCGGTTTTTCATTTCCGACGATGAAATAGACCGAGTTCTGCGTGGCTCAGAGCGTAACTATGAATCCCGTCTGGATACTTTTTCTTTTTTCAGTCGGAATACCGATACTAAAGAGCGTGAACGGTTTCTGAAACAGCAGCTCCCAGCTGTTGCCCCGGTGGCCCTCCCGGCCCAGCATGGGCTCTCCCAGCTGCTCCAGGGTGTACTCGGCGTAGTCGCAAAGGGTCTTGACGTGGGTGTTGGAGGTGCCGGTGCAGATGAGGAAATAGTCTGCCAGGGCGCTGACCCGGTCGATCTTCAGCAGCTGAATGTCCTGGCCCTTCTTGGCATCCAGGGCCTTGGTCACCTCGTAGGCAATTTCTTTGGGGGTAAGCATTCCATCTATCCTTTCTGATTCAAAAAATCCAAAGCCCTCTTAGAGGCGGGGGACATTTCGCAGCCCTGCTCTTTCAGGTGGGCAACGGTCATCTCCAGGCCCAGCTTCAATGCCCCCCGGATGTCCGAGAAGGCCAGGCTGCGCAGCTCCTCCACCCCGGGGAAATCCCGGTTGGGCTCCATATAGTCTGCCACGTAAATAATGGTCTCCAGAAGGTTCATGTTTTCCTTCCCTGTGGTATGGGACTCAATGGCGGAGACCACCGCGTCATTCTCTCCGAAGATCCGCCGGGCAACCAGGCTGCCTGTGAGGGCATGGAGGGTTTTGGGGTATTTCCTTGAAAAATCATCCAATATCTTACCATAGGCCTGACACAATGTCAATTGCAAGGGGCCGTCCAAGGCCTTGGTAATGTCGTGGAGGAGCCCGGCCCGGCCGGCGTCCACCGGGTCTGCCCCCCATTTTTTCGCCAATGCCACTGCCGTATCCCGGCAGCCCAGCACATGGCGGACCCGGTTGGGGTTCAGCAGGTCAATAACAATGGGCTCCAGCTTCTCCATGGGAAGCTGCTTCAGGTCCTGGCCCACATAATAGAGCTTCTCCCGCCGGATGTAGCCGGACAGTCCCTCCGGCAGGAAGCTGTCGCCCCCTTCAAAGGCCAGCAGCCGCCGGAGCTGGGTGGAGGAAATGGGAAGGACGGGATTTTCCAGCAGCCGGACCCTGGCTCCCCGCTGTTCCAGGGCCTGGGCGCAGTCTGCCAATACCTTCTGCTCTCCCTTGTCCCCCCGGCGAAGGGCCGCCAGGGACACGGCAGAAGCGATCTTGTCCGCATCCACCCACTGGGGGAATTTCAGAAACATATCCGTGCCCAGCAGCAGCGTCAGCTCTGCCCCAGGGTATTGGGCCTGGATCTTCTGCACCGTCTCCCAGGTGTAGCTCTCCCCGCCCCGGTCTACTTCCAGGGAGCAGACCTCCATGCCGGGCTTCGCGGCCATAGACAGCATCTCCAGCCGCTGCTGGCCGGTGGCCCCGGCCGGAGCGAGCCGCTTCTGAGGCGTTCGCCCCGAGGGCACCAGCAGCAGCCGGTCCAGTCCCAGGGTGTGCATGGCGTATTCCGCCGCCTGGATGTGCCCCAGGTGGGGCGGGTTGAAGGAGCCTCCGAAAATCCCGATTTTTTCCATGTTCTCTCTTCCCTTCCTAACCTTCTCCCGGGAGAGGGTTTTTTACCGTTCCTTATTGCGCAGCTGCTTCTCCCGGTCCCGTTCGATGGCCTTTTCTACGGCCTTCTCCTTAAAGAAGGCGTTGCGCTGCTCCCGCACCAGCTTGGCGGCATGGCGGCGGGCACGGATGCCCTTGCGGACGGGGTCGGACTTGGAAAGGGGAATTTCCTTCCGCTTGGCCCGGCCGGTCATGTTCCGCTGGGCCTGCTTCTTCTCGCTGAAGCGGTAGATCACGAACTTGCTGCCCACGCAGGCCACGCCCTGGGCGCCGGTGGCCTGGCAGATGGCATCGCTGACCTCTCTGGGGGACATGAGGGCTCCCTCCAGGACCTTGCCCTTTACCAATTCTCTCGCGGTGAGCTGATTCTCCGCCTCGGCGATGACGCTCTCGGTCACGCCGCCCTTGCCCACCATCAGTGTGGTATCCAGGGCGTTGCTCTGGGCTCTCAGATCCGCCCGTTCTTTACTTGTCAGCATAGCCTGCCTCCTTTAGTTTCTCATAGAATATCTTCAATGCCTTTGCCCGGTGGGAAACTTCATTCTTCCGCTCCGGCTCCACCTCTGCCAGGGTCTTTCCGAAGGGGGGATAGTAGAAAATGGGATCGTAGCCGAAGCCCCCTTCCCCTCTTTCCTCCCGGGTCACCTCTCCGTGGACCTCTCCCCGGGCCTGGATCACCTGACCCTCCGGGGTCACGAAGGTGATGACGCAGACGAACTGGGCCTGCCGCTGGCCGTCGGGCACCTGCTCCATGTTGTGCAGCAGCAGCTTCACCCGGCCTGCGTCGTCCAGGGTCTCGTCAAAGCCGTACCGGGCAGAATAGATCCCCGGCTCTCCGTTCAGGGCGTCTACGGCAATGCCGGAGTCGTCCGCCAGGGCGGGAAGCCCTGTGGCCTGCATCACGGCATTGGCCTTCAAAAAGGAATTCTCTTCAAAGGTGGTGCCGGTTTCCTCTACGTCGATGTCTACACCCAGCTCGGACTCCAGCACCAGCTGAATATCGAACTTCTGGGTGATCTGGCTGATCTCCACCAGCTTGTGCTTGTTTTTGCTTGCTAAAACGACTTTCATAATCTTCCTCCTGACCTTCCCTCGGGGGAAGGGGGACCCCTAAGGGCCGGATGGGGGGCGGTACCGCCTTGGTTCTGCTTGCCGCCCCACACCCGTCAGGGCTTTGCCCTGCCACCCTCTCCCAGGAGAGGGTTTATATAAGTGCGTTCACAAAGTCCCAGGCCACGAAGGGCATCAGGTCGTCGGCCTGCTCGCCCACGCCGATGAACTTCACCGGCAGGTTCAGCTGGTCCGCCACGGCGATGACAATGCCTCCCTTGGCGGTGCCGTCCAGCTTGGTGACGGCCAGGGCCGTGACCCCGGCGATCTCTTTAAACTGCTTGGCCTGGATGAGGCCGTTCTGGCCTGTGGTGCCGTCCAGCACCAGCAGCACCTCCCGGGCAGCGCCGGGAAGCTCCCGCTCCACAATGCGGCTGATCTTCCCCAGCTCGTTCATCAGGTTCTGCTTGTTGTGGAGCCGTCCGGCGGTGTCGATGATGATCACGTCCACGTCTCTGGTCTTGGCGGCCTGAATGCCGTCAAAGACCACGGCGGCAGGGTCCGCTCCCTCGTGCTGGCGGACCAGGTCCGCCCCGCTGCGCTGGGCCCAGATCTCCAGCTGGTCCGCGGCGGCAGCCCGGAAGGTGTCTCCCGCCACCAGCAGGACCTTCTTCCCCCCGTCTACCTGCTGCTTGGCGATCTTGCCGATGGTGGTGGTCTTGCCCACGCCGTTGACTCCGATGACCAGGATCACGCTGGGATGGGTGGACAGGTCCAGGTTGGGGTCTCCCACGCTGACCATGCTGGTGAGGATCACCCGCAGGGCAGACTTGGCCTGGTCCGCCCGGGTGATGTTCTGGTCCCGGACCGCCTTGCGGAGCTTCTCCGTGGCCTTGGCCGCGGTCTCCACACCCATGTCCGCCAGGATCAGGCTCTCCTCCAGCTCGTCATAGAAGTCCTCGTCCAGCTCCGTATCCTCGGAGAACAGGTCGTTCCAGCTCTCGCTGAGGGCATCCCGGGTCTTGGTGAGGCCCTGCTTGATCTTATCAAAAAATCCCATAATTTACTCCTTTATCTCTTGCCTTCTCCGGATGGGAAGGTGGCCCGCAGGCCGGATGAGGGGCGGTACCAGCTGAAATCTGAGCTTGCGCCTTACAAAAGCGTGTTTCCCCTCATCCGTCAGGGCTTCGCCCTGCCACCTTCCCCGGAGGGGAAGGCTTGTTTATTCTCCAATGCCCAGATATTCTTCCATCTGGTTCAGGTCCAGCCGCAGCAGCTTCGACACGCCCTGCTCCTGCATGGTGACGCCGTAGAGCACGTCGGCGGACTCCATGGTGCCTCTTCTGTGGGTGATGACGATGAACTGGGTCTTTTTCAGGTTGTGCAGGTACCCGGCAAACCGGTCTACGTTCCGGTCGTCCAGGGCGGCGTCGATCTCGTCCAGCAGGCAGAAGGGGGTGGGCCGGACCTTCAGAATGGCAAAGTACAGCGCCGTAGCCACAAAGGCCTTCTCGCCGCCGGAGAGCAGGGTAATGGTCTTTACCTGCTTTCCAGGGGGCTGGACCCGGATCTCAATGCCGCAGGTCAGGGGATTCTCCGGGTCCTCCAGGATCAGCTGCCCCTTGCCGCCGCCGAACATCTCCTCGAAGACCTGGCCGAAATAGTGGTTGATCTTGCCGAACTCCTCCACAAAAATCGTGGTCATTTCCTTGGTAATGTCCCGGATGATGCTCTCCAGCTCCCGCTTGGAGGTGAGCACATCGTCCCGCTGCCCGGCCAGATACTGGTAGCGCTCGTTGACCCGGGCGTATTCGTCGATGGCTCCCAGGTTGGGGGTGCCCAGGGCGGCGATCTTCCGCTTCAGCTCTCCGATGCGCCGGTTTCCCGCCGCCACGGATTCGATCTGCCCCCGCTTTTCTCCGGCGGTGCCGGGGGTCAGGCCGTAGTTGTCCCAGAGCTTATCGATGATCTGCTTTTCCTCCATGGAGGTGGTGACCTTTTTCTGCTCCAAGAGGGCACAGGCCCGCTCCATGTTCAGGATGTCCTTGTTTTTCTCCTGGGCCTCGTGCTCGGCCTTGGTCTTTCCGGCCTCGGTGTCTGCCCGGTCCTGGAGCATCTGCTGGAAGGTCAGGTTCATGGCGGCGGCCTCCTGGTCGTTGGCCTGCTGCCGCTGCTCCAAAACCCGGATCTCACCGGCCAGGCGCTCATTTTCCTGGCGGATGGCCTCCATGAGGGCTTCCTTTTTCTCCCGGTCCCCTTCCATGGCTCCCTGCAGATCCTTCAGGTCCTCCATGTGGGACTGGGCCGTGGTCTTCTCCGCCGTCAGGGCCGCTTCCTTCGTCCGCAGCTCCGTCATGTGGGCGGTGATGGCATCGGTGGCCTGGGCCGCCTCGCTCTGGCTGCCCTCCAGGGATGACAGCTGCTGGCGGACAGAGGTCAGGTCCTTTTCATAGACCTGGATCTTGGCTTTCTGGGCCGACAGGCGCTCGCCGTCGCCCCGGTCCCGGCTGTGGAGGCTGTCCCGCTCCTTCTGGGCGGAGGCCTCCGCCTCTGTGATGGCGCTCAACATGACCTCGAACTGCTTTTCCTGGCCCTGGAGCCGAAGGACCTGGTCCTCCGCCTCCCGGAGCTGATCCCGGGCGGTGGAGAGCTGATACTCCACCTGGTCAAATAACCTTTGGCACTCCTGGAGCCGGGCCTCCTCTTCCCCTTTTTGCTTTTGCAGCTGCTGCTCCTGGGCCGTCAGCTTTTCCAGTTCGTTGGCCCGGGAGAGAAGCCCTGCGTCCTTATTCACGGAGCCGCCGGTCATGGAGCCGCCGGTATTCATGACCTGGCCGTCCAGGGTCACGATGCGGAACCGGTTTTTATACTGCCGGGCCATGGCAATGGCCGCGTCCAGGTCAGAGGCGATCACCGTCCGGCCCAAAAGGTTCCCGATCACGTTCCGGTATCTGGCATCGCACCGGACCAGGTCCGCCGCCACGCCTACGAAACCCCGGCAGGACTCGATCCCCGGCTCCTGCAGGTTCTTGCCCCAGATATTGGACAGGGGCAGGAAGGTAGCCCGACCTCCGCCGGTGCGTTTCAGATAGTTGATGGCCGCCTTGCCGTCGGCCTCGCTGTCCACCACGATCTGCTGCATGGCCGCCCCAAGGGCGATCTCAATGGCCACGGCGTAGCTGTCGTCGGTGCGGATGAGCCGGGACACAGGGCCGTGGATGTTCCGCAGGGACCCCCGCTGGGCCTCCTGCATGACCATCCGGACGGACTTCTGGTAGCTTTCGTAGTCCCGCTCCATGGCCCGGAACACCCGGACCTTGGCGCTGACTCCCTCCAGCCTGGCGGTAATGTCCCGCAGGGCCTCCATAGAGGCATCCCGGTTCTTCTTCCGGCTCTCCTGCCGGAGGGTGAAGCCGGAGATCACGTTGTTGGAGGCGGTGACCTGCTCCTGGGCCTTTTTCAGCTGGGCCCGGCTGTCTTCCAGGCTCTTTTGGGCCTGGTCCAGCCGCTGCTTTCCGGCGCTCAGATCCCCGTCCAGCTCCTCCAGCCGCCGGGAGGCGGCAAGGCGGTTCTCCTCAATGGCTCTTACCTCCGCCTCGCATCCGGCGATGTCCGCCGTCAGGGTGGATTCCTTGGCCCTCAGTTCCAGAAACCGGCGGCTCAGGCCCTGGGCGGATGCGGTCATCTCGCTGAGCTTCTGGGCGCTGGCCTGGATGGCCCCGGCAACGTCCGTCAGGTCCTTCTCGATCTGGGCGATCCGGGCCTGGGCCTGGGCGATCTGGCTTTCCAGGCCGCCGGACCGGTCCAGGGCCCCCTGGAGCTCCTCTTCGATGCGCTTTACGTTGGCATCGTTGTTTTCTACATTGCCCCGGAGCACCGCCATCTGGCCTTCCAGCTGCTGGTGGGTGCTCTGGAACATGGTGGTCTTCACCCGGACGGATTCCAGTGCCCCGTCCTTTTCCCGCAGGGCCCTGCCCAGCTCCTCGGCCTGGCGGTACAGGCCGTCCAGGTCGTCGTGGGCCTGCTGCAATACAAAGGAAGCGGACTTATAGTCCTCCTCCGCCTTTTTCGCCGCGGCGGAGAGCCTGTCCAGGGTGTCCAGCCACACGGCTACCTCCACCCCCTGGAGCTCCTCCTTCATTTCCAGGTATTTTCTGGCCTTTTCGGACTGGACCTTCAGGGGCTCCAGCTGCATCTCCAGCTCGGAGACCTTGTCCCCGATGCGCAGCAGATTGTCCTCGGTCCGTTCCAGCTGCCGCTCGGTCTCTTCCTTCCGGTGGCGGTATTTGGAGATGCCCGCCGCCTCCTCAAAGATCTCCCGCCGGTCTCCGGATTTCAGGGACAGAATCTCATCAATGCGGCCCTGGCCGATGTTGGAGTAGCCCTCCCGGCCCAGGCCCGTATCCATCAGCAGCTCATTGATGTCTTTCAGCCGGGCGGACTGGCGGTTGATATAGTATTCGCCGTCGCCGGAGCGGTAATACCGCCGGGTGACCACCACCTCGTCGGCATCGTAGGCCAGGGCCCGGTCTGAATTGTCCAGGGTCAGGGTGGCCTCCGCAAAGCCCAGCTGGGGCCGCTTGGCGGTGCCTCCGAAGATCACGTCCTCCATTTTGGCACCCCGAAGGGTCTTGGAGCTCTGCTCGCCCATGACCCAGAGGATGGCGTCGGAAATATTGGACTTGCCGGAGCCGTTGGGGCCTACAATGGCGGTGATGTCGTCGCCGAAGCGGATCACCGTCTTGTCCGGAAAGGACTTGAAGCCCTGCAATTCCAGTGATTTTAAGTACACAGCAAAACCTCTTACTCGTAATATCGATAATGAATCAGTTTATTATATCTGTTTCCTTCGCGGAATGCAAGAGTTTTCGGAAATATTTGCGAAAGGAAAATCCCCCGAAACCGGTTTTCAGAAAACTTTTCCTTGCTGTTATGCCTGATCTGTGGTATACTAAGGTGAATATTTTTGTCCACACGGCACCAAACAGAAAGAGGGAATCGGTTTGTATCGTAACTATGGGAAGCGTTTTTTGGATATCATTCTTTCCGCCTGCGGCATCGCGGTGCTGTCCCCGGTGTATCTTCTCATCTCCCTGGCCATCAAAATAGACGATCCGGGCCCCGTCTTTTTCAGGCAGAAGCGGGTGGGGCTCCACAAGTCCTATTTCCATATCCTGAAATTCCGCACCATGAAAATGAACACCCCCCACGATGTGCCCACCCACCTTCTGGAAAACCCGGAGCAATACATCACCCGGGTGGGGAAGTTCCTGCGGAAGACCTCCCTGGACGAGCTGCCCCAGATCTTCCAGATCTTCACCGGCAAGATGGCCGTCATCGGTCCCCGGCCCGCCCTGTGGAACCAGTATGACCTGATCGCCCTGCGGGAGGCGGTGGGGGCCAACGATGTACGGCCGGGCCTCACGGGCTGGGCCCAGATCAACGGCCGGGACGAGATCCCCATTGAGCAGAAGGCCGCTCTGGACGGGGAATACGTGAAAAATCTCAGCTTCCTCTTCGACTGCAAGTGCTTCTTCGGCTCCGTCATCGCCGTCCTGAAGCGTGACGGCGTGGTAGAGGGGGGCACCGGCGCAAAGGAGCGGAAATGAAAAAAATTCTCATCACCGGCACAAAGGGGTACCTGGGCACCTCCCTGAAGCAGTACCTCTCCCAGTGGCCGGAGTATGCAGTCACCAGCCTCAGCCTCCGGGAGGGCCAGTGGGAGGCCTTCGACCTTCGCGGCTATGACGCGGTCTATCACGCCGCCGCCCTGGTCCACCAAAAGAAAACCAAGGACGACCCCGCCTGTCTCGGCGAATACCGGGCAGTCAACCGGGACCTGACCCTCCGTCTGGCGGAAAAGGCCAAGGCGGCAGGGGTGGGGCAGTTCCTCTTTCTCTCCACCGAGGCGGTGTACGGCCTGACGGCCCCCTACGGCAAGGAGATCGTCATCGGAGCCCACACACCCACAGCCCCTGTGGATAACTATGGGATCAGCAAGCTGGAGGCAGAGCAGGGGCTGCAAGAGCTGGCCTCAGACAGCTTCCGGGTGGCCATTCTCCGGCCTCCTCTGATCTACGGCAAGGGCTGCACCGGAAACTTCCGCGCCCTGGAAAAAATGGCGGACAGGCTCCCCTGCTTTCCCAAAATCGAAAACCGCCGGTCCATGCTCTATGTGGAGAACCTGAACGCCCTGGTGAAACTCCTCATCGACCGGCAGGACAGTGGCCTTTTCTGCCCCCAGGACCCGGAGCCTCTGTGCACCAGCCAGGTAGTCCGGGCCATTGCCCAGGCCAAGGGGAAGCGCCTTGCCCTGGTTCCCGGCTTCGGCTGGGCCTTGGGCCTGCTGGGGCATGTTTCCGGCAGCGTGGACAAGGCCTTCGGCAGCCTGCGCTATGACGAGGCCCTGAGCCGGTATCCCCAGCCCTATCAGCTGGTTTCCTTCCCGGAAAGCGTTTTCCGATCCGAAATCTGAATTTTTAAGAAGGGAGGCGGTTTTTGTATGCGTGAGAAAAAGGACATTGTGTTTCTCTGCCAATTTTTTCACCCGGAGTATATCTCCTCCGCCCAGCTCCCCTTTGACACCGCCAAGGCCCTGCAAAAGGCAGGCTTCTCCGTAGACGTGGTCTGCGGCTACCCCAAGGAATACTATACCGGCAGCCCCGTGGCCAGAGAGGAGACCCTGGAGGGCATCGGCATCCATCGGCTCCGCTACCTCCAGCCGGACCGGAAAAGCGTTCTGGGGCGGCTGGTGAATTACTTCTCCTTCACCCTGGCGGTGCTGGGCCGTTTGCCCCGGCTGGGGCACTATCGGGCGGTGGTGGTCTATTCCAATCCCCCGGTCCTCCCCTGGGTGGCGGCTCTGGCCAAAAAGTGGTTTGGCTGCCGGCTGATCTTCGTCTCCTACGACCTGTATCCGGAGCTGGCCCTGCGGACGGGAGCCCTCAGCCAGGGCAGCCTGATTCTCCGGGTCATGGACCGCATCAACCGGGCAGTCTACCCCAATGCAGACCGGGTGGTGGCCCTGTCCTCGGAAATGCGGGACTTTATCGCCGCCCACCGGCCCATTGCAAGAGACCGCATTGCCGTGATCCCCAACTGGTATCCGGACCGGGGGGAGGCTGACCGGGACCCGGAAAGCAACCCCTTTGCCAAGGAGCTGGCCGGTAAATTCGTGGTGGGCTACTTCGGCAACATGGGTACCGTCCAGGATGTGGACACCGTTCTGGAGGCCATCCGGCTCTTGAAGGAGGACGACAGTGTGTTCTTCCTCTTTGCCGGTCACGGCAACAAGCTGGAAGCCCTGAAGCAGACCGTCTCCCAGGAGGGCCTTTCCAACGCCCGGGTCCTGGACTACCTCCACGGCAAGGATTATCAGCAGGCTCTGGATGTCTGCTCCGCCGCCCTTATCTCCATAGCCCCGGGCACCACCGGCCTGTGCGTGCCCAGCAAGACCTACAGCTACATGATGGAGGGCATTCCTCTCATCGTCATTATGGATGACAGCGACATTGTGGCGGATACCCGGAAGGGGGCCGGTGTCAGCCTGAAAAACGGCCAGTCTCAGCTCCTGGTTCAGCACATCCGGGCCATGCAGGCCTCCCCCGATTCCCAGGAACGGATGCGCTCCGTCTGCCGCCGCCTTTACCTGGAAAACTATACCCCGGAGATCTGTACCCGGAAATACGTCAGCCTCTTCCAGGACCTGCTGGGCGGGGAGGCGGAACCATGAAATATCTGTTTGTCAACGTCACCGCAGGAGCCGGGAGCACCGGCCAGCTGGTGCTGAAAGCCGCCCGGGAGCTCCAGGCGGCGGGAAACACCTGCCTGCTGGCCTATGGCCGGGAGGCCAAGGGCTGCGGCGATGTGAAGACTCTTGCCATCGGCACCAAGCTGGACCACAACCTCCACGCCCTGCGGCACCGCATCTTCGGCACAGGAGGCTTCGGCTCCTATGCCGCCACCCGGGCCTTTCTCACCAAGGTCCGGGAATACGACCCGGATGTGATCTGGCTCCACAATCTCCACGGCTACTACATCCACCTGGGGCTTCTCTTCGACTACCTCCGCCGCTGCGGCAAGCCGGTGATCTGGACCCTTCACGACTGCTGGGCCTTTACCGGCAACTGCCCCTATTTCACCTATGCCGGCTGCGAAAAGTGGCGCACGGGTTGCGGCGGCTGCCCCCAGCGGAGGCTCTATCCCAGCTGCGCCCTGGATGCCACCCGTGAAAACTACCGGCGGAAGAAGGCCCTGTTCACAGGCATTCCACAGCTTACCCTACAGGTCCCCTCCCAGTGGCTGGGGGACCTGGTCAGCCAGAGCTTTTTGAAGGACTACCCTCTGCGGGTGGTTCCCAACCAGGCAGATCCCTCCGTCTTTCACCCTACCCCCAGCAGTCTCCGGCAGGAATACGGGCTGGAGGACAAATTTCTGGTGCTGGGGGCCGCCAACGTCTGGGAGCCCCGGAAGGGTCTGGCGGATTTTGTGGCGCTTTCCTCCCTCCTGCCGGAAAGCTGCCGGATCGTGCTCATCGGCATTCCGGAGAGCCTGAAAAGGACCCTGCCGGAGCATATTCTGGCCCTGCCCCGGACCCATGACCAGCGGGAGCTGGCCCAGTGGTACACGGCGGCAGACGTCTACGTCAGCCCCAGTGTGGAAGAGACCTTCGGCATGACCGTGCTGGAGGCCGCCCTCTGCGGCACCACCCCCCTGGTCTATCGGGGCACCGCCTGCCAGGAGGTGGCCCAGGCCCAGGGAGGCATCCTGGCGGACCGAGGGCCGGAGCACCTGGCCAAAGCCATCCTACAGCTGCAAAAGGAGAAAACCAAATGACCCGTTACCCCTTTCCCGCCCGGCGAACATGGAACGTCCTCTTTGCCCTCTATCTGCTGGCCCTGGTGTATCTGAACCGGGACAGCCAGGCAGGGCTGTACCTTCTGGGCTTTTTCCGGGCCCAGGCTCTTTCGATTGGCCTGACTCTGGCAGTGGGGCTGGTGTTTTTGGTCTATAACCGGAACCGGATCGGCTCCATTCTCTTAGATGGCCGGGTCCTGCTGTTTGTCCTGTTCAGCCTGACCATTGTCATCCCCATGGCCATCAAGAGGGACTGGCAAATGATGTACATCAGCATGGTCTACTGCATCGCCGTGGCGGTGCTCATCTCCTATTTTGCAGATATCCGGCAGACCGCAAGGGCCTATATCCTGGTCCTGGCCCTTCTGGCCGCCGCGTCCCTGCTTTGCAGCTATGGGCTGCGGCTTCTGGCGGACCGGGGTGTCATTGTGCCTCCGGTTTTTGAAAACAGCTTCCAGGCCAGATTCTACAACTATCTATTGTGCTATGTTCCGATCAACTACGCAAAGACCCGGAATTTCGGCATTTTCCGGGAGCCGGGGGTTTACCAGTTCTTCCTGTTCCTGGCCCTGTATCTCAACAATTACCAGGCGGACTGGGACTCCAGGAAACGGACCTGGTGCCTGAACGCCCTGCTGGTCACCGCCATGCTCACCACCTTCTCCACCTGCGGCGTGGCCGTGACGGCGGTGTTCCTCATCGCCCTGTACTTCGACCGGAAGGTTTACGACACCCCCCTGGGCCGGAAGCTCAGCCTGGTGCTTTTTGCCCTTCTGGCCCTGGTGACTGCCTGGCTGGTTCTGGCCAAGCCCCCCCTCTACACCCAGCTGAAGCTCATGGTGGAGAAGCTCTTCACCTCCAATCCCTCTCTGAACGACCGGATCGACTGCATCAAGTTCAATCTCTACGTCATCCAGTGGGACCGGTTCACAGGCCGGGAGCTGGCCTATATCCTGGAAACCGTGACCCACAACACCAGCTCCTCCACCATTCTCTTCGGCATTCTGGGGCTGCTCTTCGGCTGGCTGAATCTCTTCGGCTGGGTCACCCTGGTGTTCCGGGGCCGGGGGCATCTGCCTATGAAGCTTGTGTGCCTGGTGACCCTGGCCGCCACCTTCAACACGGAGAACCTGATCACCAATCCCTATTTCTGGCTCTTCCCCATTCTGGCTCTCACCGAGGGGCTGCTGCCTCTGGCAAACGCCCCCAGGAAAAACCTCCGAAAGGCATAACGCTATGCACATTGTTTACGCCGTCACCACCTGCTCCGACAGGACCTACGCCGCCCTGTTTCAGGACTGCCCCCAAAAGCCCGCCTTTCAGTCCCAGAAGTATCACCGGCTCCTCATCGAAGGCCTGAGTCAGTGGGCAGAGGTGGACGTAGCCGCCACTCTGCCCGTCAACCGGGCAAACTGCGGCAAAACGCTTCTGCGTCTCCCCCCGGAAACCGAGGGCGGGGCCCGCTACCACTATGCCCCCGCCAGCCGCCAGCCCCTGCTCAAGGCCCTGCTGGGAGCCCTGGGCACCTATCGCAATGTGACCAGGCTGGCAAAAAAAGGGGACGCTGTCTTTGTGGACTGCCTGAACTGCACCACGGCCCTCTTTGCCCAGCTGGCCGCCAGGGCAAAGGGCTGCCGCTGCGTGGGCATTGTCACGGATCTGCCGGAGATGCTGGGAGGCAGCCGCCCCTATCTGGCCCTGACAGGCCGGGTCATCCGGGGCTGCACCGACTATATCTTCCTGACGGAGCAGATGAACAGCCGCCTGAATCCCTCCGGCAAGCCCCACCTGGTTCTGGAGGGCCATGCGGACATCTCCATGGCGGACCGGGACCCCGGTGCCGTCCGGAAAGCCTTCCCCAGGGTCTGCCTCTATGCCGGGTCCGTGTGCAGGCTCTATGGCCTGCCCCAGCTGGTGGAGGGCTTCCGGATGGCGAATATCCCGGATACCCGGCTGGTCATCTACGGCCCCGGAGACTATGTGGAGGAACTGAAGGCCATTGCCGAAAAGGACCCCCGGGTCCAATACGGCGGCATGCTCCTGAGCGCCCAGGTGGTGGAGAAGGAGATGGAGGCCAGTCTGCTCATCAACCCCCGGCCCACGGACGAGGAATACGTCCGGTATTCCTTCCCCTCCAAAACCATGGAGTATATGGCCTCCGCCACTCCGGTGCTGACCACCCGTCTGCCGGGAATGCCCAAGGAATACTACCCCTATGTGAACTTCATCGATGACGAGTCCCCCCGGGGCATTGCCCGGGCCCTGGAAGCGGTGTTTTCCAGAACCGAGGCAGACCTGGGCCGTCAGGGCCAGGCCGCCCGGGACTTTGTCCTGAAAGAGCGAAATAACCGGGTCCAGGCCGGAAAGATCCTGGAAATGCTGCGCATTACGGAAAGGAGCTGAATGCCATGCGGCTATTGTGGCTGTGCAATCTGCTGCCCGGCGCCATCCGCCAGGCGGTGACCGGTGCCGAGGGCAGCGGCCTGTGGATGGATCAGACCCTCGCCGGTCTGCGCCGGGAGGAAGATCTGGAGCTGCGCCTATTGTGCCGGGGGGACAAGCCCGCCGCCGGTACCGCCGCCCGGAACCTATCCTACTATATCTTCCCGGAGCCTACGGTCTACCGGTACCAGCAGGATCTGGAGCAGCAGTTTACAGACCAGCTCCGGGCCTACCAGCCGGACGTGATCCACATCTGGGGCACGGAATACGGCCACACCCTGGCCATGCTCCGGGTGTGCCAGCGGCTGGGGCTGCTGGACAGGACCGTGGTCAGCATCCAGGGCCTCTGCTCCGTCTACGCCCGGCACTATGCCGAGGGGATCCCCGCCTCGGTCTATTGGAGCACCACCCTGCGGGACCTGCTGCGCCTGGACAATATTCCCGCCCAGCAGCGCAAATACGTCCAGCGGGGCCGGATGGAGCTGGAAGCCCTGGGTCTTGCCCGCCATGTCATCGGCCGGACCCCCTGGGACAAGGCCTGCACCCAGGCTCTGGCGGAAAAGGCCCAATACCACTTCTGCAACGAGTCCCTTCGGGAGCCCTTTTATGAAGGACAGTGGCGGCTTGGGGCCTGCCGGAAGCACCGGATCTTCGCCTCCAGCCTGGAAACCCCCATCAAGGGCTTTCACTATCTTCTGGAGGCCCTCACCCAGGTCCTCCGCCGGTATCCGGATGCCACACTGGCAGTCCCCGGCAGGTCCTTCTTCCCACCGGACCCCAAGGCGGCTCTAAAGCAGCAGACCTATCACCGGTATCTGTGCCGGTACGCCCGGGCCCATGGCCTGGAAGGAAAAATCGAATTTCTGGGCTTCCTGAGCCCGGAGGACATGAAGCGGGAATTCCTGCAGAGCCATGTCTTTGCCCTGCCCTCCACCGTGGAGAATTCTCCCAACGCCTTGGGAGAGGCCATGCTCCTGGGAGTGCCCTGCGTGGCCGCCCATGTGGGCGGGGTCAGCACCCTGCTGAAGGACCGGGAAGAGGGATTCCTCTACCCCTCCACAGAGCCCCTGCTTCTGGCCAGCGCCATCTGCCGGGTTTTCGATATGGAAGAGGGGGCCGCTTCCCTGGGCCGGGCGGCTCAGGCCCATGCCCAGGTGACCCACGACCCGGAGGCGAATCTGCGGATCCTGCGCTCCATCTACGACAGGCTGCAAAAGGGGGCGAAGGAGCCGTGATCTCTGTCATCATTCCCGTCTACAATGTGTCCAAGTACCTGAGCCGGTGCATCAACTCCGTCCGCACCCAGGCCCATGTGAAGGAGATCCTGCTCATCGACGACGGCTCCACCGACGACTCCGGCATCCTCTGCGATGCCTACGCCGCCATGGAGCCCCTGGTGAAGGTCCTCCACAAGGAAAACGGAGGCCTCAGCAGCGCCCGAAACGCGGGACTGGACCTGGCCCAGGGAGAATATGTGGCCTTCGTGGACAGCGACGACTTCCTAGAGCCTGGGGCCTACGAGAAGCTCCTGTCCTGCGCCCAGCGCCATGAGGCGGACCTGGTCTGCGCCGGGCGCTCCGACCTGATCGGCGGCATCGGGGACAAGACCCTGGGCCTCTGCCCGGAAAAAGAGGAAACCATCACCGGCCCGGAATTTGTGGCCCGGATGTTCACCTGGCAGGGCGTGGATTCCGCCGCCTGGGACAAGCTCTATAAGCGCAGCCTCTTCCACGGCCTCCGCTACCCGGAGGGAAAGATCTGCGAGGATGTGCCCGTCACCTATCGGGCCGCCCTGAAGGCCAACAAGGTAGCCCTGCTGCCGGAGCCGGTATACGTCTACTACCACCGGCCCGGCTCCATCACCACCGCCCCGGTGTCCCAAAAGAGCTTTCACTTCGCCGCCCACACCCAGGCCATCTGCCAGGACATCAAAGCCCGGTGCCCGGAGATCCTGCCCCAGGCCAGATACCTTCGGGTCTGGTCTCTGGCCCATCCCATGATGCTGTGCCAGGAGTCCGGCCAGGTTCATGCCTTTCGCCAGGAATACCGGGCCTGTAAAAGGGCCCTTGCCAGGGAGCTTCCCTTCTTCCTCACCAGCCCCCTGCTTTCCGGAAAGGAAAAGCTCCACGATCTATTGCTGGTCCTGGGCCTCTTCGGCCCTGCCTGGCGGCTTACCGGCCACAGGAGGGACCCATGAATCAGCGAAACCGGGTCAGCTTTTTTAACATTTTAAGCACCTGCCTGCTTTACGGCATCTCCATTTTCACCGCGCCCCTGTTCTCCCGGCTCCTGGGCACCGGCGGCTACGGCAACGTATCCAACTACAACGTGTGGGTCAGTGTTCTGGCCATTGCCGCCACCATGCAGACCCAGGGCACCCTGGTAAACGCCAGGGTAGAATACCCGGAGGAAACCCAGATCCGCTATCAGTCCAGCGTCATGAGCCTGTCCTTTCTGGTTTTCGCCGGGGTCACGGCTCTGGTGCTGCTGTTTCTGGAGCCCATCAGCAGCTCCCTGGATCTGAGCAAATTCTTCATCCTCCTGGTGCTGTTCCAGGCCATCGGCACCTACGGCGTCAACTTTATGAACACCAAGCTGACCTACGAGCTGAAAGCCGGCCGGAATATGCTGCTGAGCGTAGGCACCAGCCTGGGGACCCTGGTCCTGTCCCTGATCCTGGTGCTGACGCTGCCCAAGGAGATCAACTACTATGGCCGGATCCTGGCCATTGCCCTGGTTTACGGCCTGCTGGGCCTGAGCCTTTGCCTCTACGTCTTCGTCAAGGGCAAAACCTTCTACAACCGGGAATTCTGGCGGTTCTGCATTCCTCTGGCCATTCCCTATGTGTTCTACAATCTGGCGGACCTGCTGCTGGGCCACAGCGATGTGGTCATGCTCCGGCAGCTCTCGGGAGAGGATGTCAGCGGCATCTACTCCATGGCCTTCCAGTTCGGCACCATCCTCTTCACCCTCTTCGGGGCCCTGAACAATACCTGGGTGCCCTTCTTCTACGAGGACACCAAGCACGGGAGAAAAGAGGCGGTTTTGCAGCAGTCCAGAAACTTTCTGGAGCTGTACACCGTGCTCTCCGTAGGCTTTATCCTCCTGGGACGGGAGGTCTATCACCTCTTCGCCCGGTCGGACTTCTGGGGCTCTACGGACCTGATCCCTGTTTTCATCGCCAGTCACTATCTGAATTTCCTGTGCACCTTCCCCATCAACTATGAGTATTACCACAAAAAGGTGAAGATGGTCGCCGCGGCCACCATCTCCTCCTCCCTTATGAACATCGGTCTCAACTACATCCTCATCGGGAAGCTGGGAATGGCCGGGGCGGCCATCGCCACGGTTTTGTCCCACAGCCTCCAATTTCTGCTCCACTATCTCTACACCCGCTATTACCTGGGAAAGGACCGTTACCCCTTCCCCATTGGGCTCTGGGGGCCCTATGGGGCGGTGTTTCTCCTGTTTGTGGGGCTCGTGTATCTGCTCCCGGAGGCGGCTTTGGTCCGCTGGGCCATGGGTGCCGCCATGGGTGCCTGGGAGCTTTGGCGGATCCGCCGCCGTAAGGTTTTGATTTAGAAGGGAGGGGCATTCCATGCCTGAGAAAAAGATCCTGTTTGTGGCCACAGTGGTCAAGACCCACATCATGCAGTTTCACATTCCCTATCTCAAAATGCTGAAGGAGCTGGGCTGGGAAACGGCGGTGGCGGCCAAGAACGACTACGAAAATCCAGCCGACTGCCGTATCCCCTACTGCGACACCTTCTACCCCATTTCCTTTGGCCGGTCTCCACTGGCCGGAAGCAACCGGAAGGCCTATGGGAGCCTGAAAAAGATCATCGACCAGGGCCATTTTGACGTGATCCACTGCCACACCCCTGTGGCGGCGGTGCTGACCCGTCTGGCCGCCCGGGATGCCCGGAAACAGGGCTGCAAGGTGGTCTACACCGCCCACGGCTACCACTTCTTCCGTGGGGCCCCCCTGATAAACTGGCTGCTGTTTTTCCCGGCGGAATGGGTCTGCTCCTTTATGACCGATGTGCTCATCAACATCAACCGGGAGGACTACGCCTTTTCGAAAAAGCATATGCACCCGAAGCGGCTGGAATATGTCCGGGGTGTGGGGGTGGATCTGGCCAGATTCCAGGACCGGAAGGAAAACCGGGCCGCCCTTCGCCAGTCCCTGGGGCTGGGAGAAGAGGACTTTGTCCTTCTGTCCGTAGCGGAAATGACCAAGAACAAAAACCACCCCATGATGCTCAGGGCCCTTTCCCGGATCCCGGACAAGCGGATCCGCCTGCTCTGCGCCGGACGGGGCCAGGAGCTGGAACATAACAAGGCCCTGTGCCGGGAACTGGGGCTGGAGGATCGGGTCCAATTTCTGGGCTACCGCAGCGACGTGCCGGACCTCTACGGGGCCAGCGACGCCTTCCTCTTCATCTCCTTCCGGGAGGGGCTGTCCCTTTCCCTGATGGAGGCCATGAGCTCCGGTCTTCCCAGCATCGTCAGTCCCATCCGTGGCAACACGGATCTCATCGAAGACCAAAAAGAGGGGCTCTACGCCGCCCTGACCCCCCAAGCCGTGGCCCAGGCCATTGAGACCCTGGCCGGAGATCCCGCCCTGTGCCAAAGGCTGGGGGCAAACGCCAAAGAAAAAGTCCAGGCCTTCGGCCTGGACACGGTATCCAAACAAATGCGGGATATCTACTTGTCGCTGTGACTCCCTGCCCTCTCCTGCTTGGAGAGGGCTTTTTTACGCTCTTCTCCGGATGATCCGCAGCACCTGCTCCAGCATCTCGAAAATCGGCTTGTGGTTCACCGTCACCAGCAGCACAAAGGCCCCCATCTGGGCAAAGGGCTGGATGGGACTGTCCCAGAAGCACAGCAGGGACTGGAGCAGCAGCAGCCCCGTGCTCACCGTCAGCCGCCCGGGATAGAGCCGGAAGGGGATCAGCCGCCGGGCGCTGACGGCCCGGATGCCGAAGCACATGAGATAGCTCACCAGGGTGGCAATGGCCGCGCCCTGTATGCCGATCCTGGGGATCATCCACAGGTTCATCAGGATATTGGCCCCCGCTCCCCAGACCGCCGTCCACAGGGACAAATGGCTCTTTTCCATCACCACATAGACGCTGTTCATAAAGGAGGAGAAGGCGGAGAACACCATGGCCATGGCCAGCACCGGCACATACTGCCAGGCGGCATAGTAGCTTCTGGCCGCCAGCACCCGAATCTCCAGTCGGCACAGGACGATCATCACGCTGCCAACCAGCACCATGGCGGAGAGGAAGAAGCCCCACACCTGGGAGTAAAACCGGATATGTACCTCCCGGTCCCCCGTGGCCTCGGAGATGGCGGAAAACTGCCAGGCCTCCATGAAGATGGTAGACAGCAGGCTCAGAATCGTGGGGATCTTGCAGGCCACGGCATACAGGCCGTTGGCCTCGGCGCCCAGGAACCAGGTGACCATATACCGGTCCGACACACTGGTGATCCACCAGAAAATCGTGGCGGGGATCAGGGGGATGCTGTAGCGGAGCATGGCCTTGGTGACGCTGTCGTCAGGCTTGGGCACCAGCAGTTTCCACAGCTTCTCCCGCAGCACCAGATACCCGGTGCAGATGCCGTCGGCCACCACCACGGACATGACGTAGCCGAAGACCCCCAGCCGGAACACCTGCAAGAAGAGGATATTGAACCAGATCACCAGGGCCGTGTTGAAAATGCCCTGACCCGCGAAGAGGGCGGTCTTCCCCTCTGCCCGGATGTATTGGGCGCAGAGGCTGTGGAGGCAGGAGGCCAGGGTATAGGCGCAGATCAGCTCCACATATTCGTGGAGCCCCTCGCTTCTCGACAGCAGGGGCCCCGCTGCCAGCAGGATCAGAGAGCCCAGCAGGATGGTGTAGAGCCCGGCGGAGAAGATGCTCTTGCGGTGCTCCTTCCGGTCCAGGGCGAAGCGAAACACGCCGTTGGTAATGCCCAGGGAGACCACCGGCAGCAATAGGTTCGCCGTCTGCATGATGAGGTCCGCCGTGCCGTAGTCCGAAGGGGTCAGGACCCCGGTGTAGAACCGGACCATGACGAAGGTCAGTATCTTCGAGCCGAAGGTGCCCAGGCTGAGCAAAAAGGTATTGTCCAGCAGGGTTCTGTATTTGTTCTTATGATCCATTGGTTTTTGTCTTTCTCCCGGTTTGAATTGGCCAAAATTCCAGCCTTTTTATATAGGCTGTATTATAACATATCCGGCCCCATATTACCAGAAGAAAAGGCAAATTTTCTCATTTCAGCTTCTCTGCCACCCTGCGCATCATGGCGCTCTGGGCATGGGCGGCAGAGGAGATGGCGCTGAGGTCGCTGCCGGCGGAAATGAACTGGATCCCCCGGTTCAGCCAGAACAGCACGTCCTCCTCGCTGTTGGCCCCTACGGCAATGCCGATGGGCATCCCCGCCGCCCGGCACTTGGCAACGCAGGCATCGATCAGGGCCAGGACCTCCGGGTGGAAGATGTCATTCAGGTGGCCGATGGAGCCGGACAGATCGCAGGGCCCCAGGATGATGCCGTCCAGGCCGGGGACCTTTAACATCTCCTCCAGGTTGTTGACGGCATCCACGTGCTCCACCTGGGCGAAGCGGCACATCCGGTCCGGGGCCTCTTCGATGTATTGGAACAGGTCCTCAGAGCAGTAGCCGCAGGCCCGCCGGGGTCCGAAGCCCCGGGTTCCCTCAGGCGGATACAGGCAGGCATCCATGGCCTTCTTCAGCTCCTCCGCAGAGGAGACCTGGGGGAAAATAATGCCGTCGGGGCCCATCTCCAGCACCCGCTTGGCAAGGTAGGGCTCGTTCCAGGGAATGCGGACCACAGAGGCGGCCCCACCGGCCTTGGCGGCGATGATCTGCATGAGCACCGTGTGGTAATCCATGGCAGAGTGCTCCGTGTCGATCCAGATATAGTCGAAGCCCGCCTGACCCACCATCTCGCAGATGCAGGGATCGCACAGGTCTACTTCATACCCTACCAGCCGCTCCCCGGCCAGCAGGCGCTGCTTGAATGCGTTCATTTATAAATTTCTCCTTTCAGGAATGCAACAGATACGCTGTCATTGCGAGACAGTGCGCACACTGTCGTGGCAATCTCCCAGATAGGCGCAAAATCCAGGGGATTGCCACACCAGTCTGCGGACTGGTTCGCAATGACATTGGGTTACCCAAAAGCCGGGCGCGTGCTGCGCCCGGCTTTGTGGATGCGATAATCAGGCCAGAGTCTGGATGTAGTCCCAGTCTTCGATGCTGGGCTTGATGTAAGGAACGGTGGCCTCCCGGATGGTGTCATCGGGGGTGATGATGGTCACGCCCAGGCCCTCCAGCTCAGAGGCCAGAGACTTCTCGGCGGTGATGATCTGCTCGTCCTGCCAGGTAATGGCGTTGTTGATGGCAGTCTGGACCACTTCCTTGTCGTGGTCGGACAGGCCGTTCCACACGTCGCCGTTCATGAAGACCATGTTGGGGCAGATGATGTGGTTGGTCAGGGTCACGTTCTTCACCACCTCGTAGAACTTGTAGCTCTGGAAGGTGGTCAGGGGGTTCTCCTGGCCGTCAACGGTGCCGGTCTGCAGGGCCATGTACAGCTCGTTGATGTTCATGGGGGTAGCGGAAGCGCCCCAGGCCTCTACCATCTTGATGTACAGGTCGCTCTGAGGAACACGGATCTTCATGCCCTTCAGGTCAGCCAGAGTGGAGACGGGCTTGTTGGTGGTCAGCTGACGGGTGCCGTAGTAGAAGGAGCCCATGATGCGGACGTCCACCTGCTGGAACAGCTCATTCAGGGTGTCCTTGTATTCGCCGTTCAGAGCCTTCTGCATGTGCTCCACGCTCTGCCACAGGTAGGGAGCCTCTACCTGAGCGGCCTTGGGGATCCAGGAGGCGAACTGGGCAGGGCCCTCGGTGATGATGTCCACCATGCCCTCCTGAACGCCCTCCACCAGGTCGGAGGAGCCGCCCAGCACACCGTTGGGGTAGCCGGTCACATGGATGCCCTCGGCGTTGGCGTTGATCTCGTCGATGGCCTTCATCATCATCTGGGTAACCACCTGGGTCTCAGGATGGACGGAGCCCCACTTGAGTTCCTTCACGTCCTTCTTGGCTTCCGTAGCGGGAGCCTCAGTAGCGGCGGGGGCATCGGCAGCGGCGGCTGCCGTCGTGGCGGCGGGGGTAGAGGTGCTGCCGCAGGCGCACAGGGAAACGGCGGCGCACAGGGCGAGAACCAGAGCCAGTAATTTCTTCATTTGACTTCCTCCATTTTTTTGTTTTTTATTCCAGTATCGGCTTTTCGCCGGTATCTGCGCTTTTTTAGCCGTACATCAGCTGGGGCAGCCAGTTGGTGACGCCGGGGACAAAGGTGACGATCATCAGCACGATCAGCAGAGGCACCAGGAAGGGGGCCGTGGCCTTGATGACCCGCTCCGCGGAGACCTTGGACACATTGGACACCACATACAGCACCACGCCGATGGGCGGGGTGACCACACCGATCATCAGGTTCAGGATCATGATCAGGCAGGCCTGGGTCTCGGTGCAGCCCATGGCCATCATGGCGGGGATCAGAATGGGTCCCAGGATCAGGATGGCGGCAGTGCCCTCCATGAAGCAGCCGATGAACAGCAGGAACACGTTGACCAGGATCAGGAACAGCACCTTATTCTGGATCAGGGACAGGAAGGCGGTGATCTGCTGAGGAATCTGGGCCACGGACAGGATGTAGCCGAAGATATTGGCGGTCATGACGATGGACAGCACCACGCCGGTGGTCTCGCAGGTGGAGAGCATGACCTTGGGGATGTCCTTCAGCTTCAGGTCCTTATAGGACAGAAGGCCAATGAGCAGAGAGTAGGCGGCGGCCACAATGGCGGCCTCGGTGGTGGTGACGATGCCGGTGTAGATGGACACGAACAGGATGACGGGAGCCATCAGGGCCAGGAAGGCTTCCTTAAAAGCCACCCAGATGACCTTCAGCGTGGGCCGGGGGTTTCTGGGGTAGCCACGCTTTCTGGCGTAGTAGGCAACCATGGAGCACAGGGCAATGGCGATGAGAATGCCGGGAATGATGCCGCCTACGAAGCAGCGGCCCACGGAAGCACCTACGGTGACGCACATAATGACCATAGGCAGAGAGGGGGGAATAATGGGGCCCAGCACGGAGGAGGCAGCGGTGACCGCACAGGAGAAGTCGTCATCGTAGCCCACTTCCCGCATGGCCTGGATCTCGATGTTGCCCAGGCCGCCGGCATCGGCAACGGCAGTGCCGCTCATACCGGCGAACAGGGCGGAGCACAGCACGTTGGCGTGGCCCATGCCGCCGGGGACGGTGCCCACGATCACATTGGCGAAGCGGAACATCTTCCGGGTAACGCCGCCGGTGTTCATCAGGTTGCCCATGAGGATGAAGAAGGGAGCGGCGATCATGGTAAAGGAGTTAGAGGCCTGGGTGATCCGCTGGACAACCACCATGGGGTTAGTACCGGTGAGGAACATATACAGGAAGGACGTCAGGCCCAGGTTGACATACAGGGGCAGTCCCGTAAACAGCAGGATCAGAAACAGTATCAGGATGATTGCAATGGCGCTCATTCTTCCTCGCCTCCCACATCTCTATAATTTCTGGGGCCCTTGGTGAAGCACTCAATGAGGCCCGCCAGCTCGTAAAACACAATGGTCAGGTTGCAGATGGGGCCCATCACATACACAATGCCGTAGTTCAGGGCGATAGACACGGCGGTGCGCTTGACACCTACGCCGATCAGGTTGATGCCGTAGCGGATCATCAGAACCGAGAAGATGATGACCAGCACATGGCAGAAGGCCTGGAGCCACTTCTGGACTCCCTGGGGCATCATATTCAGCAGGGCGGTAATGCGGATGTGGGAATCCTTCCGGGTGGCAATGGCCCAGCCCAGGTAGCAGATCCACACATAGGTCAGCTGGATCAGCTCCTCTGACCAGACGATGGGGTTATTCAGGATCCATCTCCAGATGACCTGTGCCAGACCCAGGATAAAAATACCGCTGAGCAGCACAACGGACAGCCAGTCGATAACCGTTTCGGTGACTTTTTTCACCGTCGGCAGGATCTTGCCCAAGAACATTCCTTTTTCCTCCAATTCTGTCTCCTCCTTTTATCTCCTGGCCTCCAGCTCCCGGGCCTGTCGGATCACGTCCTTGCTCATCTCCCGGAAATAGTCCAGGGGGGTGCCCATGGACAGGAAGCTTGCTCCCTGCCCGATCCACCAGCTTACCAGCTTCATATCCACGCCGATGGAAAGGCCGAAGGGCTTGCCGTGGGCCTTGCATTTGTCGATAATCTGCTGCATCAGGTCCTGGACCTCCGGGTCGAAGTAGTTGCCCATCTTGCCTACGGAGGCGGACAGGTCCATGGGGCCGCAGATGATGCCGTCTACACCCTCCACTTCCAGGATCTCATCCAGATTCTTCACGGCCTCCACGTGCTCGCACTGCATGAGCTTCAGCAGCTGGCCGTCTACGGTCTGCAGGTACTCTCCCAGGGGCTTGGTGCCGTAGTCCAGGCCACGGAGGGGACCAAAGCCCCGGATCCCCTTAGGCGGGTAGGTGCAGATGGCCACGCACTGCCGGGCTTCCTCCGCGGAATTCACCATGGGGAAAATAACACCGTCGGGGCCGCACTCGATGATAGGCTTGATATTGCACATCTGGTGATCCGGCACCCGGACGAAGGCACAGCTGCCGCCGGCATTGGTGGCGATAATGGCGTTTTTGATCATGGGCTGGGTCATGCCCGCGTGCTCGTTGTCGATCCACACATAGTCGTAACCCAGAAGGCCGCACATCTCATAGAAGTCCAGCTCGGTGTTGGAGCAGTGGGTACCGAAGCACAGGCCACCGGCGGCCAGCTTGTCCTTGATCCTTTGAATGTTGTTCATGGGTCCTTCTCCTCCCCTTGGCATAAGCAAAAGGTTTTAAATAATTTATGAACTGATTATATATTGGGTTTCAGAGAAAGGCAATATGATTTCACGATTTCATATATGTTTGGATAGAATTTCACGATTTATGAAATCGTTTGACATATATGACAGATTATGCTAGTATATTTCTATCTCAATCAGTAAATTAGGAGAAAACACTATGGTTGACCAGAAAACAATTGCGGAAAAGGCCGGGGTGTCCCGGGCCACGGTTTCCCGGGCCTTCACCCAGAACGCCAACGTCTCCCCCAGGTCCCTGGCGAAAATTCAGGCAGCCATGGAGAGCCTGGGCCTCCAGCCCCTGGCCTGGTTTCCCAGCGATATACGCAAAAAGTCCAAGTATGTGCTGATCCTCTGCGGCGACATCAGCAACGCCTTCTTCTCCCAGGTCATCAAGGGCATCAGCGACCGGCTGCTGGCCCTGGGGCTGCTGCCCGTGGTCTGCAACAGCAACTACAACGCGGACCTGGAGGAAAGCCAGATCGAAATGGCCGATGCCAACAATTACCTGGGCATCATTTTCGTCACCGCCACAGAGCGCCCCACTCTGGCCGCCACCCTGTACCGCACCAATACCCCCGTCATCCTGGTCAACCGCTATATCCACTCCTTCGAGACCCACACCGTCTGCATCGACAACTACAAGGGCGGCTACATCGCCGCCATGCACCTGATTGAAAAGGGCCACCGGCGCATCGCCCACATTGCCAGCTACAAGGGCACCACCCCCCAGATGGACCGGATCCAGGGCTTCCAGGAGGCCATGCAGTGCCTGCCCCGGGGGGAATACCGCTACCAGGTCTACTTCGGGGACGGCACCCTGGAGCGGGGCAACCAGGTGGCCCGGGAACTGATCAAAAACGGTATGCCCTACACCGCCCTTTTCGTGGCCGACTGCCAGATCGCCATCGGCATTGTGAACACCCTCCGGGAGCAGGGCTTCCGGGTGCCCACAGACGTCAGCATTCTCTGCTTCGACGACTCTCCCTACATCAACCAGTATGGCCTGCGCCTTTCCACCGTCACCTACAATCCCCTGTCCATGGGCTCTACCGCCGTGGACCTGCTGGCCCAGCTCATGAGCGACCGGCTCAGCAGCATCTCCCATGTGAACCTGACCCCCCAGCTCATCCAGCGGGACAGCGTTATGGATATCAACAAGAGATAGCAATCCCCCCTTTCCCGGGAATCGGGAAAGGGGGGATTGTGTTCATTTTCGCCGATAAGGAGCGGACTCTCAAAAAAACTTCCGCATGACCCGTATATAGTCTTTCTTTCCGTTGAACACCGCCATAACGTGGACCAGAGCGTTTTCCTTATCTACCATGTAGAAGGACAGATAGTCCTTATACACCAAAAAACGGTAACCGGCGGATTTCAACACCCTGTCCCGAGGCAAAGCGCCGCCTTCGGGGAATGTTTCCAAAACCTTGCAGTTATCCCGCAATTCCCGGACGAACCTCTTCGCAAGCTCCTTATCCTTTGAGATTTCCGCAATATGAAAAGCGATTTCCCGCAGGTCTTCTTTTGCGGCATCCGTAAACAGTATTTTGTAGCTCACAGTTCCAGCCCGTCCAGTTCGTTTAAAATGTCATCGAAAACGCTGTCCGCGTCCTGGGTTCTGCCCAATTTTATGTCGTCCATGGCCTGGGACAGTCGGGAATAAACAGCAATGCGGGCCTCCAGCTCGGAAATGTAGTTTTGCTGCTCTACAAAAGCATCGTGACTTAAAACGACAGTATCTTCTTTCCCATTTACGGTAATCGCTACAGGATTACTACGGCTTAATTGGGAGATCTGCGCATAATTATTTCGCAGGTCTTTAGACGGACGAATAGAAATAGCTCCAGACATAGGTATTCCCCTCCTTTATTGGTAGCACTATTGTATCATAATATGACCACCAACACAAGAACTATTCACCTAAATCCAGCGAAAAACAGGAACCGGCCTGGATAAGAGGGTTCCATTCAACGTTCCCAGGCCTAATATTTCAGGTGTCCCCTCCACACCCGCCGCTGCGGCGGCACCCTCTCCAAGCAGGAGAGGGCAGG
>OLHG01000501.1_pt1 | contig 27788 bp, 32 predicted proteins | sample 1605971 | NCBI WGS metagenome assembly OLHG01 (sample SAMN03283289) | human gut metagenome | biome: human-associated habitat; material: feces | host: Homo sapiens | place: Peru | collected 2012 | reverse complement strand
CTGAAAATCCTTGTGTCGCTGGTTCAATTCCCGCTGGAGCCACCAGAAAAACAAATAATTCCCCAATGATGGGGTTTTTTATTTTGTCAAAATATAAAAAAATATAGTAATTTTAACGGTATTTTTTTATAAAAACCAGTAATTACCATATCAAAATTAAAATTAATGGTGCCGAATACAAGAATTGAACTTGTAGCTGATGCTTACCATGCATCTGTTTTGCCATTAAACTAATCCGGCATCAACATTATTTTATCATAAGTAATAGATTTATTCTATAAAAAATGTTATACTTATTATAATAAGAGGTGGTTATATGAGAGAATCTATTGGTTCAACTTGGATATTTGTTATTGCTACAAGTTTTACTTTAATTTTTGCAGGCTTTTTGGTTATGGCATTAAGTTATTCAAGAACATACAAAGAAAAAAATGATTTGTCTTCAATTATAGAAAAATATGAGGGACTAACAACTAAAACAACGTATGGAAAGAATATAGATGGTTCAATAAATGTTATGAATACTTATTTAAAAAATAATAATTATAAAATGAAAGGTGTTTGTCAAAACTTGGATAGTGTTTATGAAGCAACTGAGACTATAAATAAAATGTATGGATTTACTATTGATGGTACATCTGAACTTGCACAAGAGGGCCAACAGTATAATTATTGTGTGCTAGCAATGACAAATAACGAAACTTGTAATACAATTTTCCGAGTAACTTTATTTTTTGATTTTAATTTGCCGATATTTGGCGATTTAGTAAGATTTAAGGTTTCAGGTCAAACTAATGAAATAATGGAGGCTTATATTTTGGACACTCAAACCAAATGTAAAAAATAAATATTTGTATTATAATTAAAAATTAGTTATAATATTTTTGGATGTGGATTATGGAAAATAAATTAAAACATATTGCAATTATAATGGATGGTAATGGTAGATGGGCCCAAAAAAGAGGACTAAAAAGAAGCTTTGGTCATAAAAAGGGTGCAAATACATTAGAAAAAATAGCAACCCATATTAATAAAATTGGTGTTGATGTTTTAAGTGTATATGCTTTTTCTACCGATAATTTTAAAAGAAGTAAAGAAGAAGTAGACTATCTTATGAATCTATTTATTGAAATGTTTAATAAAAAATTTACTAAACTAAAAGAAAAAGGAATTAAAGTAGTTTTTAGTGGTTCTAAAGATGGCCTTAGAGAAGATGTTATTACATCGATGAACAACATTGTAAAGGAAACTCAAAATAATAAAGGAACAATACTTAATGTATGTCTTAATTATGGTGCTCAAGAAGAAATTATTAGAGCAAGTGAAAGATACCATGAAGATTTAGTAAATAATAAAGTTTCTAAAAATGAAATTAATAGAGATAATTTTTATAAATATTTAGATAATGAATTACCCGCTATTGATATTTTAATTCGTACTGGGGGAGAACATCGTTTAAGTAATTTTATGTTATATCAAATGACTTATGCAGAAATATTTTTTATAGATACCTTATTTCCAGATTTAAAAACTAAAGAAATTGATGCTATTATAAAATCATTTTTACATACTGATCGAAGATTCGGAGGACTAAATGAAAAGAAAACAAATAATTGATTTAATTACTGCAATAATACTTATTGTACTTGGAAGTATAATTTTACTTTTCCCATTACTAAAAATAGTTAATGTAAAATATATTTTTATGGGTGTACTTTCTTTTTATGGAATTATGAATTTATTAAAATTTATTTTAACTACTGAAGCAAAAGATTATGAAGGCTTATTTACATGTATAGTAAGTATGGTTACATTAATTTTACTTGGACTTATTGATACAAATATACCACTTAATTTAGCATTAACTTTATTTGTATGGATAACAATGATGAGTTTGGTAAAATTAAAAAAATGTGATTATTATCATGATAGACATAAAGAAATCTATATTTTAAAAATAATAACTTTAGTTTTATTTATTTTATCAGGACTTCTTTGTACAATTAATTTATATTATGAAAAAAGTGTACAAATTTTAGTACTTGGATTCTTTTATTTTATAAATGGTATCTTGGAAGCAATTGATCCAATTACATATTATTTAATAGAAAAACAAAAGTAATAAAATAAAAATATTTTCATATTATGTATTACGGAGGAAATATGGAAATATTAAAAGTAGGAGCAAAATCAAATCCAAGTAAGGTTGCTGGTGCAATTGCAAATATTTTTAGAGAAAATAAAAGTGCCACAATTCAAACTGTTGGAGCAGCAAGTCTAAATCAAGCAATTAAAGCAATTGCTATTGCAAGAGGTTTCGTAGCACCAATGGGGGATAATTTGGTAACTATTCCAGCATTTTCTGATATAGAAATTGATGGTGAAAAGAAAACTGCCATTAAATTAATAATCGAGTCAAAATAGGCTCGATTTTTTTATAAAAAAATGTTAAAATTATTATGTGATGTAAAATGAAGAAAAAGAAATTTTTTAAGAGTAAAACTCAAATGATAATTTATATTATATTATTTGTAATATTTATTGCTTTATTTATTTATTTTGGTACACTTGAAAATACTACAAAAAAGACCAGTGATAGTGATAAGTTTAAAAATGAATATAAAGAGGTAAATGAAGATAATGTTTTTGTGTATTTAAATGGTGCTGAAACCCTGGATTATATCAAAAAAGATAATATATTAATCCTTTTTGGTATGAAAAATAATTCTTTTGTGGGTAATTATGCAAATATTTTAAATGAAGTTGCTAAAACAGTTGGAATTGAAAAAATTTATTATTATGATTTAACCGAAGATCGTAAGATTAAAAATGGAACTTATCAAAGTATTGTCAACTATTTAAAAGATTATGCTGTATCACTTGATGATGGTAGTAAAAATATATATGCACCATCACTGCTTGTTAAAAATGATGGAATTATAACTTACTTTGATGATGAAGATGCCATTGTTCACGGAGAAACTAATGCTAATGATTATTTTGATAATTATAGAACAAACTTAAAAAAGATTACCTTAAAGAGTGTGTTGGAGGATTATAAGAAAAATGAAAACAAATCAAATTAAAGTATATTTCTTCATCTTTGTAATATTAGTATTTATCTTTGGTGGCTTTTATTTAATGAAGAAAAGTGAAAAACTTAAAAATGTAGTAGATAAAAAAGTTACTGAAGTAAAAGATACTGATATTAGATTAGATAAAACTAAAGATTATATTTATTATTCAGATGTAAATGTAGTCGAAGGAGAACTTGATATTGAATATAAAAACATTAATATTAATTTTGAAGATAAAGATGGTGTTGCCGCAATTGTTAATAAAGAAAATGAAGAAATGAGTAAATCACCTGTTTATGATGAAACTAATGAAGAAGCAAATTACAATCATTTAATAAGTGCAAAATTTGCAAAATATGAAATTATTCATTATGTAGATTATATCACTTTAGTTGTAAATAAATATAGTTTTGATTATAAAACAATTATTACTACACTTGGAAGTGATGTTTATGTATTTGATAAAACAAGTGGAAAACTATATAATAATGATGAACTTTTAAGTAAGTTTAGTATTAATAAAGATGATATAAATGAAAAAGTGAAAACTTACTTAAATGATAAAAATTTAGTAAGCGAAGAAAATAAAATTGATGTTGAGCAAACTATTAGTAATAATACAAAATATAATCTTTATGTTGATAAACTTGGTAGACTTGTAATAAGCATTCTTGTCAAAGCCGAGAAAAGCGATTATAATGATATTATAGTTTTAAGTTAGAAAGGAAAAAATATGGATACTGAAAACAAAATGAAAAATGCTTTAGAAAGCGTAAAAAGTAGATTAGGAAGTATAAGAGCAGGAAGGGCTAATCCAGCACTTTTAAGTGGAATAATGGTTTCTTATTATGGAACTCCAACACCAATTCAAAGTATTGCTAATATAATGGTTCCTGAGGCAAGACAACTTCTTATTAAACCATTTGATAAGAATGCGGTTAAAGACATTGAAAAAGCAATAAATGAGGCTAATTTAGGTATTAACCCAACAAATAATGGAGAAATGGTTATATTAACTATTCCAGAGCTTACTATGGACAGAAGGAAAGAATATGTTAAACAAGCAAAAGCAATAGGTGAGGAAGGTAAAGTAGCACTTAGAAATATTAGACAAGATGCCAAAGATGAAATTACTAAAGCAAAATATCCTGAAGATGAAGAAAAACTTTATATGGAAGATCTTCAAGAGTTAACTAATAAATATAATAAATTAATTGATGAAGAAATCAAAATAAAAGAAAGTGAGTTATTACAAATCTAATATGAATAAATTATCTAAAATATTTTTAGGTATATCTATATCATTTTTAGTAATTATCTTCATTTTAAGTTATGTATTAATAAAAAAAAGTAATGAATTTGATACTTCCTTTATGAGAGAAGTTACTGTAAATGAAGTTTTAACTCTATTTGAAAGTGATAATTATCATGTAATATATGTAGGAAGAAAAACTTGCCCTTTATGTGAAAAGTTCTTACCTAATTTAAAAAATGCAAGTATTGAATATAACTTTACACCCTTATATTTAGATATTTCTAAAGTAGATAGAACATCTTCAGAATGGATAAAATTAATTAAAAAACTTAGTATGAAATCAACTCAAACATTAAATGAAAGTGATGAAGGGGAAACAGTTACTGAAACTTATGGATATTTTCTTGATAATTATGGATTTACACCTACAGTTATAGTTAGTAAATCAGGAAAACAAGAAGCAGGATTTATTGGTTATAAATCTGAAACCGATTTAAAAAAGTTTATAAAAGAAAAAGGCATAGATTAATTTCTATGTCTTTTAACTTTCTTCGATAAAATGATCACTTTTATGAGGTTCATCTCTAAGAAGACCAGGATAACCTTGTTGCCTTAAGGCTTCATAAGTCATTATTGCAACAGTATTTGAAAGATTTAAAGCTCTAACATTATCTGTCATAGGAATTCGGATGCATTTATCAATATGAGGTTTTAATAACTTTGGTGGTATACCTGTTGATTCTTTACCAAACATAAAGTAAATATTTTCATCTTTATTTGAATAATCAAATGCATCACCAGTTTTATGTCCATATCTTGTTAAATAATAAAATGTTCCTTTATTTTTACTATAAAAATCATCAATATTTTCATAAACAAAGTATTTACACTTATCAATATAATTTACACCACTTCTTTTAATATGAACATCATCTAAAATAAAACCAAAGGGTTTAATAAGATGTAGTGTGCTACCAGTTGCAACACAAGTTCTCATTATATTACCAGTATTTTGTGGTATTTCAGGTTCAAACAATACTATATTTATCATTATTCTTTATCAAACTCGTTTTCCTTTAAAAGATTTTCAAAATTTGTATAAGTTTTATTTAAATCTTTATTATATATAACTTTTTTAAGTTCATTATTTTTAAAGTGTAAAATACATGGAATATTATTAATTAATTTTGTATTAAATGTATTATTTATTTCACTATAGAAGTTTTCATCATCCTTTATATTAGTTACATTTACAAAGTAAAATTCATCTTTTAAATTATAGTTATCAATTAATTTTTTTAATTTCTTTTCAAAACTATAAACTTTTTCATCATTTGTATAACTTATATAAACAAAATACTCAGATGGTGATTCCTTTAAAACTTGAACAGTTTCACTTAAATCTTTAATTTCTACGCTTAATGTATTTGAAGTAATAAGGTAACTATTCATAAGTTTTTCCTCTTGTTTAACATTTTTCCAACTGATTATATACCATATTAGAAATATTATTAAAAGGAAACCTATGATGAAATAAAATAGTTTTTTAAAATTAATATTATTTTTTTTACTTTTCTTTTTTGCCATATTATCACCATCCTTATTGTAGCAAAATTTCTTTTTTTAGTAAATTATTCATCATCATTTTTTTCTAACTTTACAAGAACTTCACGTGGTTTAGAACCATTTTGTGGTCCTACTATACCTCTTGATTCAAGAAGGTCAATCATTCTTGCAGCTCTATTATAACCAAATCTAAATCTTCGTTGAATAAGTGATGCAGAGATTTTACCAGTTTCAATAGCAAATTCGACAACCTCATTATACATTGGATCATCACCACCATCAGTATCAGAATTGCTGCTTCCAGAGGAAGAAGTATGTGGGCTTTCTTGATTAGTAAATTCTTCATTATATTTAACTTGTGTTTGGGCTTTACAATATTCAATTAATTTACTTATTTCATTATCAGAAATAAAGCATCCTTGAATACGAGTAGTATGACTTTCTCCCATTGGAAGATATAACATATCACCTTTACCAAGAAGGCTTTCTGCTCCTGAGGCATCAAGTATTGTTCTTGAGTCAATTGCACTAGATACTGAGAAGGCAATTCTTGATGGAATATTATTTTTAATTACACCTGTAATAATATCAGTAGAAGGTCTTTGAGTAGCTACGATTAAATGTATACCTGCGGCTCTTGCCATTTGTGTAATTCTCATAATAGAGTCTTGAACTTCTTTAGAGGCTACGAGCATAAGGTCCGCAAGTTCATCTATTATTACTACAATATATGGCATTCTTGTAGTATTTATATCAGGATTTTTCTTTCTTTCTTTTTCAATTAAATCATTATAACCAGCAATATTTTTAACTTCTTTTTCAGCAAAGATATCGTATCTTTTTTCCATTTCTGCAACTACTTTTTGTAAAACAACTGAGGCTTTTTTAGGGTCGGATACAACAGGACATAATAAATGAGGTATTCCATTATAATTTGTAAGTTCAACTTTTTTAGGGTCCACTAGTACAAGTTTTACTTCATCAGGTTTATATCTCATTAATATTGAACAAATAATGGTATTAATACATACCGATTTACCAGAACCAGTAGAACCAGCGACTAATAGATGGGGCATTTTAGATAGATCTGCAAGAATAGATGTTCCCATAATATCTTTACCAAGTGCCACAAGGATTTTATTTGCTCCATTATTTTGCCAAGTTGCTTCGAGTACCTCTCTAAAACCTACTGAAGATATTTCACGATTTGGTATTTCAATACCAATAGTATTTTTGCCTGGAATAGGGGCTTGTATACGAACTTCTTTTGCAGCCATTGCTAAAGCGATTTCTTTATTAATTCCTACAATTCTACTTACTTTTGTACCACTTGGGACAATTATTTCATATTCAGTAACTGCAGGTCCAATATGTATTTCAACAACTTTACCTTTAATATCAAAATCATTTAATACTTTTTCTAATTTAATTTGATTTTCTTTAATAAATGGTTCCTCACTATTTTTCTTATTTTTTGGAGTAGGGGTAAGTAAATCAAATTTTGGTAGTCTATATACACTTGGATTTGAGGCTCCTTCATCATTTTCAATAGGGTTAACATCAAAACTTTCTTTGATATTTTTTTCTGGTGTATTAATATTTTTTAAATCATCTATACTTGTAATGACAATCTTTTCTTTTTCTGTTGGCTCATCTTTATCTTTAACATTTTTGATACCAACAAGTTCATCACCTTCGATGATATATTCTTTTTTGTTTTTAACATTTTCTTTTTCATCATCATCGTTATCTTTTTTAAATAAACTTACAAACTTATTTAAAATATCTGATAAGGTAATATTAAATATAAGGATAAATGAAAATATTCCTAATACCACTAAAACAATTTTTGTTCCAGTTAAACTAAATGCTGCTTTAAGTCCTCCGGCAAGTAAGGAACCAATTAAGCCACCACCAATAACAATTGAGGAAGAACCACTTGATAAAATAGAACTACTTTCTTCCATAGTACCAATTCTAGTCATATAATTATTGTAAGTAACATCCATTAAATCTGAAAAACCATTAGTCTTTTTTAATAGTTCAAAATGTCCTAAAACTAAGATTATTGCAAATAAAATATAAACACCAATTAATCTTGAGGAAAAAAACTTTGGTAGTTTTCTTTTAAATAACATTGATATTCCTAGTATTAAAACACCAAATAATATTACAAACCAAAATTCTCCGGCTAAAAACATCATAAATTGTTTTATAAAATTACCAATTATACCAAATCCCATACCTATAATTCCTATAAGTATTAAAATTAATCCTGTAAGTTCTACACTATAAGTAGGTGAACTTTTACTTTCTTTACTTTTTTTTCTCTTTGCCATACGCTTCACCATAATAATTATACCTAATTTGTAACATTTTTACAATTAAATTAATAGACAAATTCATTAAATATCTTTATAATATTTAGTGGTGATGAAAAAATGGATATTAATGAATTTGATTATAATTTACCAGAAAATTTAATAGCTCAAACTCCTATAGAAAATCGAAGTGAGTCAAAACTATTAGTTATGGATAGAAAAACTGGTGCCTTAGAGGATAAAATTTTTAAGGATATTACTTCTTATTTTCATAAAGGAGATGTTTTGGTATTAAATGATACTAAAGTTTTACCTGCAAGAATATTTGGCATTAAAGAGGAAACTGGTGCTCATATAGAACTACTACTTTTAAAAGATTTAGGTAGTGATACTTGGGAATGTCTTTCAAGACCTTTTAAAAGATTAAGTGTAGGAACTATTATTAATTTTTCAGATACTTTAAAATGTGAGGTTATAGAAAAGGATGAAGAGGGAATTGTTAAAGTTAAATTTTCTTATGAAGGAATTTTTATAGAGCAAATAGAGAAGATTGGTTTAATGCCACTTCCACCTTATATTCATGAGTCTTTAAAAGATCAAACAAGATATCAAACAGTTTATGCAAAATATTTAGGTAGTGCTGCGGCTCCGACTGCGGGACTTCATTTTACAAAAGAACTTTTAAATGAATTGAAGGAAAAAGGTGTTGAAATTTTATATGTTACACTTCACGTTGGACTTGGTACATTTAGACCAGTAAACGAGGAAGATATTACTAAACATCATATGCATAGTGAAAGATATATTATGACTAAGGATGTTGCTGATAAACTTAATAAAGCTAAAGAAGAGGGAAGAAAAATTTATGCTGTTGGTACAACCTCAACAAGGACACTTGAGTCAATTATGAATAAATATCATAAATTTGTAGAGTGTGATGAAAATACAAATATATTTATTTACCCAGGTTATAAATTTTTAGCAATTGATGGTTTAATAACTAATTTCCATTTACCAAAAAGTACACTTGTAATGCTAGTAAGTGCCTTTTCAACAAGAGAAAATATCTTAAATGCTTATAATCATGCAATTAAAAATAATTATCATTTCTTTTCTTTTGGCGATGCAATGTTTATTAAATAAGTGTAGTTTTACAAAATATATGTTATAATTTTTGATGAAAGAGGTAGTCTATGAAAGTACAATATAATTTAAAATATACTGATGAAAAAACTGGTGCTAGACTTGGAAAAATAGTTTTTAATGGCAAGACTTATGAAACTCCAATGTTTATGCCTGTTGGAACAAATGGTACCGTTAAAACTTTATCACCCGAAGAGGTTAAAGATACTGGTGCTGGAATAATTCTTGCAAATACTTATCATTTATGGTTAAGACCAGGTGAAGATATAGTTTATAAAGCAGGTGGACTTCATAAATTTATGAATTATGATGGACCTATTTTAACAGACAGTGGTGGATTTCAAGTTTTTTCTCTTGCAAAACCTAAAGACATTACTGAGGAAGGAGTTAGTTTTAAAAATCATTTAAATGGCGATAAACTATTTTTAACACCAGAAAAATCAATTGGTATTCAAGAAAAACTTGGCAGTGATATTGTAATGAGTTTTGATGAATGTATTGGTTATCCAGCAACATATGATTATTGTAAAAATTCTGTTGAAAGAACACTTCGCTGGGCAAAAAGAGGAAAAAATGTTTTTAAAGGTGAAAATCAAATATTATTTGGTATTGTCCAAGGTGGTGAGTATCCTGATTTAAGAAAATATTGTGCTGAAAAATTAACTGAAATGAATTTTGATGGTTATTCTATTGGTGGTACAAGTGTAGGTGAGGATAAGCCCACTATGTATAAAATGGTTAAAATGAGTACTGATTATTTGCCCAAAGAAAAAGCACGTTATTTAATGGGAGTAGGCGATCCAATTGATTTAATTGAAAACTCACTTCGTGGAATAGATTTATTTGATTGTGTAAGTCCAACAAGACTTGCAAGACACGGACATGCTTATACAAAAAATGGTAAGATTAATTTAAAAAATAGTAAATATAAAGAAGATTTTACACCAGTCGAAGAGGGCTGTAAATGTTATGCTTGTCAAAGTTATACAAAAGCCTATATAAAACATTTAATTAATGCTGATGAAACTTTTGGAGCAAGACTTTTATCAATTCATAATATTTATTTTTTAGAAAATTTAATGAAAGAAATTAGAGAAAATATTAAAACTGGCACTCTTGAACAGTATCGTGATAAATTTATTCTTTCTTATTATGGAGAGGGTTATGAATACAAATAAGATTGTAATATATGTAACAATTATTGCTATTACTTTAATAATAGCTGTACCAACACTTTATAAAGTTGTAAGTATAAATCAGCATAGACTTAATGAAGTAAATGAAAAGTTAGTAACAGAAAGTGCCTTTAGATGTTATTATGAAGGAAAGTGTCAAAATAAGATTGTTACTTTAAATGAACTATATAATTTAGGTTATATTACACAAGATATAGTAAATCCAAAAACTAAAGAAATATATAGTAAAGACTCTTATGTTGAAATAAGTCTAAATGAAATGAAACTTACTTATAAATAAAAAGATTTGGGAAAATTCCTAAATCTTTTATTTTAATTTAAAATATATTGTTAATCCAGCAATTAAAATACCTAGTAAAATTGTGGCTATAATAATTATAAATGATTTTGCAAAACCACTTTCATCATTATATAATTTTATTCCCTTTATAGCAGAAGCAGGAAGTAAATCTCTTGAAAATCCCTTACTTTGACTATTACCATTATTTTGACTATTTTTATTTACGCTATTAAGTTCAACATAAAATCTTGCTAATCTTTCTTTTATAAGGTCAATAGCCGGATGTGGTCTACCATCATTTAATGAAAGGTTATAAGGATTATCAATTTCGTTTACTGGTCCTCCCAAAATATTAAATATTTTAGTTAAATCATCATCTTTTTGTTCTAGGTTTGAATATTTTTTATATGCATCAAAATAGACATCTAGATAACTTATGATAGCATTTTTTAAATTATCATTAATTTCATTTAAATATAAACAACGATAAATAACATTTGCTTTTTTAGTTAGATTTTCAAAATAAGCATCATCATATTTAGCCATACCTTATACTCCTATACTAAATAAAGTGTATCAAATTTTTTTATAATTTTCAATTGTTTTTAATTATGTTTTATTGTATTATATTTTTGGGAGAAAAAAATGGAAAAGTTAAATGAAGATTTTATAATAAATTTATCAAATAATAAGGGTGAACCACTTTGGATGAAAAACTTTAGATTAAATTCTTATAAAAAGTTTTTAGAACTTGATAATCCTTCGTTTGGTCCTAAAATAAATATTGATTTTGATAATTTAGTTTATCATAAAGGTCTTTTTGCTCCACCAAGTTGTTCTTGGGAAAATGTTGATAAAAAAGTTAAAAATACTTTTAATGACCTTGGTGTAATTGAGGCTGAAAACAAATATTTAAAAGGTGTTTCTAATCAATATGAAAGTGAAGTTGTTTATCATAAGATGGAGGAAAGTGATGGGATTATCTTTTTATCCACTGATGAAGCTTTAAAAAAATATCCAGAATTATTTGAAAAATATTTTAATAATTTAGTAAAATATGATGAAAATAAATATACTGCTTTAAATGGGGCTTTATGGTCAGGTGGCTCTTTTATATATATTCCACCTTATACTAAAGTTGATAGACCACTTCAAAGTTATTTTCGTATTGATACTAAAAATTTAGGACAATTTGAAAGAACAATTATTATTGTCGATCACGACTCATCACTTCATTATATTGAAGGATGCACTGCCAAAAATTATAGTACTACATCACTTCACGCTGGTGTTGTGGAAATATATGTAGGTAAAAATAGTACTTGTAAATATTCCACTATTCAAAATTGGAGTAAAGATGTTTATAATCTTGTTACCAAAAGGGCAATTCTCGAAGAGGGTGCCTATATGCAGTGGGTTGATGGTAATATTGGAAGTGGTGTAACTATGAAATATCCATCCTGTATACTAAAGGGAGATAATTCAAAAGCAAGTTCAATTAGTATTGCTTATGCTAAAGAAGGTCAACATCTTGATGCTGGTGCTAAAATGATTCATTTAGGTAAGAATACAAAAAGTACTATTATTAGTAAATCAATCGCGGGTTTTGGTGGTACAAGTGATTACAGGGGAACTGTTAAAATAGCTAAAGAGGCAATAGGTTCATTTGCTACAATAAAATGTGATAACATCATACTTGATAATATTTCTAGTTCAAATACCTATCCTAAAAATATTGTGGAAAATAATGGAAGTACTTTAGAACATGAAGCTACAATATCTAAAATTAATGAAGAAAAATTAAATTATTTAATGGGTCTAGGTATTAGTGAAGATGCTGCTAAAGATTTATATGTCCTTGGATTTATGTCTGACTTTAAAAAAAGTTTGCCAATGGAGTATGCAGTTGAATTAAATAGATTAATTAAGGAGTAGAGATACTTCTTTTTTTTATTATTAAAAAGTGTAAAATTTGTGTAAAGTATAAAAAATACTAAATTTTCATAATTTAATCTAAAAATATAATTTTGGAAGCAAATAAAAATTTTTTTTTAAAAAAATGCTTCCAAAAATGTTAATTTGGAACAAAAAGTGAATTTTTTGGGTTTTTGGATTTTTTATTTATTTTTGTTAATATGCATTTGAAAGGAGGTAAATAATTTGAACACCGTTGTTTTAGTTGGAAGACTTACCGGAAATCCAGAAGTAACAGTTACTGAAAATGGTAAACATATTACGAAAATCTTGCTAGCGGTTAATCGTAATTATAAAAATGTTGATGGTATTTATGAAACTGACTTTATAAGATGCGTACTATGGAATGGTATTGCCGGTGCAACAAGTGAATTTTGTAAAGTTGGCGATGTTGTTGGTATAAAAGGAAGACTTCAAACTAGTGTCTACGAAACTGAAGATAAAAAGAAAAATTATTCAACTGAGGTAATTGCGGAGAGAGTAACTTTTTTATCCTCAGGAAAAAAACATGTCGATGAAAAATCATTTGATGAAAATGATGAAGTAAAAGATAAGGAAAAGCCTAAGAAATGTTCTAAAAAGAGCGAATAACCTTATATTTATCTACATATGGTAAACATTCGACAAAATTATTTTATCTTGAATTATACTTTTTTATGTAAAGTGTGTGATAAAGTGCAAAATAATCACATAAGCGGTAGGAACTATCGTCTACATAAAAAGTAGAAATCTTATTTAAGAAGTTCAAGAAAGATGGTGTAGTATGTTGATAGGAAAAAGGCTAAGAGAAGCAAGAAAAGCACATAACTTAAGTGCAGAACAATTAGGTAATATGATTGGTGTTACAAAAGCAGCAGTTAGTTTATACGAAAATGAAAAACGTAATCCTAAAATTGAAACACTAATTGAAATTATGTATGCCCTTGGTGTCAGCAGTGATTACCTTTTAGGGGCGGATAAGTTTGTTGAACTAAAGGATCCAACTATTCATTATGAAACTTTAACTAACGAAGAAATGATGTTTATCAATGAACTTAGAAAGGATAAAATTTTGTAAGAAAGGCTTTTATCAGATCCTAAAGAGGGCATAAAGATAATTAAAAACAAAATATAAAAACTGGTTATTTTAATCAGTTTTTTTCATATTATTTATTAATGAAAAAATATGTAAGTTTTATTTTAATTTTAATCCTTTTAATAGGAAGTTTCTATTATGCTGATAAAGTATCAAATTTTATTATAAATAAAAGTCCTCTTATGAAAACATTAAAAAGTAATAAAGATAAATATGAGATTAAAAGTGTTGATGCAATAGTTTCCGATGAATATATTATTCCTGGTATCGAAGGAAAAAAGGTTAGTGAAATAGAAAGTTATTATAATATGAAAAAATATGATACTTTTGTTTCTGATAAACTTATTTATAAAAGTATTATACCTAGTATTAGTCTTGAAAAAAATAAAGATTTAATAATTAATAAAGCAAATCCTCTTAAAAAAGGGGTTAGTTTATTAGTATCAAATAATAAGAGTGTTATAACATATTCAAAGAATTTAGATATAACCCTTTTAGTAAATGATAAAACTTTTAAGGGAAATATTTTAAATGAACAAATTAATGATGGAAAAAATTTTAATAAAACTAATGATATTTTAAACAAATATAATAAAAATAAAAAAATATGCATAGTAAATAAATATCAAAATGATGATTGTTATAAAAAAGGTTATTATCTTGTTAAACCTTCTTATGAAATAAATAATAATAACATTTATATTAAAGATAAAATTACCTCGGGAGATATAATTTTAATAAGTGATGATTTAAAAGTAGAGTATTATAAAGAAATTTTAAAGACCTTAAATTATAATGATTTAAAAGTATATAAATTAAGTTATTTAATTAGTGAAAAAAGAGATTAATTTCGACAATTTTTTCACTATTTTTTTGATACATTATAGTTGGTGAAATTATGAAAAGATTTAAAAGTGTTTCAAAAAAGAAAAAGATTCAAAGAAAAATAATTATATTTTTACTTGAAATAATAATAAGTTTATTGATAGTTATATTTATAAAAAATAATTTTAAATTAAGTGAAAGTAAAATTAAATATTTAACTTATTCATATTTAGGCAAAATGGAACGAAAAAAAGAAATGATTAAAAATGAAATAAAAGTTTTTAATGAAAGAGCACCAAATGTTTATATCTATAATACTCATCAAACTGAAAAGTATGCTTATAACAAAGTAAATAGTTATAATTTAGATTATGATGTATATTTTGCTAGTTTTATACTTAAAAGTTATTTAAATGACTTTGGCATTTTAAGTACTGTTGAAGATGAAAAGGTAAGTAAAGTGTTAAGTGATAAAGGCCTTACTTATAAAGATAGTTATCTTGCAAGTAGATATTTACTTGAAAAGGCTAAAGAAAATAATAATGATTTAAAATATTTTATTGATTTACATAGGGATTCCGCTACTTATGAAATGACCACTTGTAAATATGATGGTAAAAGTTATGCAAAAATATTATTTGTTTTAGGAATGGAGTTTGAAGGTTATGGAGAAAATGAAAAAATGATAAATTATTTAAATGAAAAACTAAAAAGTATTAATCCTTGTTTATCAAGAGGGGTATCTAAAAAAAGCGGTAAAGGTGTAAATGGAATTTATAATGAAGATTTTGATAAAAATTTAATTCTAATTGAAGTTGGAGGTCAATATAATAATATTATAGAGGTATCTAATACTTTAGAAATTTTTGCTAAGATACTTTCTTTATATATAAATGAGGATAGTAATGAAAAAACATAATTTTTTTAAAACATTATTTATTTTAGTATTTTTACTTTTCCTAGCACTTTTTATTGCAAGTAAAACAGGTTATTATGAAAAAAGTGTTAAAGATAAAACTTTTTTAACAAATAAAAAGTTAAAGGAATTTGAAAAAGATATTAGTGAAGGTAAAAATGTTGATGCAAAAGATTATTTTCCTAAAGAAGTTGACTACTCAAATGTGTTTACTAAATCTGCGAATAATATTTCTAATAAAATTGGTTTAGTTGTTAATTCTAAAGCAAAAAACATTTGGGATTTTATAAAGACTTTATTTATTTCTTAACATCTTGTATAATAATATTTGGTGATTAAATGAAATCAAATATTAGAAATTTTTCGATTATTGCTCATATAGACCACGGTAAATCTACTTTAGCAGATCGTTTTTTGGAACTTACAAATACATTTGATAATAGGTCAAATGTTTCCCAAGTACTTGATAATATGGAACTTGAAAAAGAAAGAGGTATTACAATTAAACTAAATGCAGTATCACTTGATTATAAAGGATATACTTTAAATTTAATAGATACTCCAGGTCATGTAGATTTTTCTTATGAAGTTTCACGAAGTTTAGCAGCTTGTGAGGGAGCTATTTTGGTAGTTGATGCCTCTCAAGGTATTGAAGCGCAGACTCTTGCTAATCTTTATCTTGCCCTTGAAAATGATTTAACGATAATTCCCGTTATAAATAAAATTGATCTTCCAAATGCAAATGTTCCTAAAGTAAAAGAGGAACTTGTTAAAACTTTAGGTTTTAAGGAAGAAGAAATCCTTCTTTGTAGTGCTAAAACAGGAATTGGTGTTAAAGAAATTCTTGATGCCGTTATAGAAAGAATTAATCCTCCGGTTATAAAAGAGGATGCTCCTTTAAAAGCATTAATATTTGATTCACATTTTGATTCATATAAAGGTGTTGTTCTTTTGGTAAAGGTTACCGAAGGCTCTATCAAAGTTAAAGATAAAATTTATATGATGCAAAAAGGTTCCTCTTTTGAGGTAACTGAAGTAGGAGTTAATAAAATAACTAATAAAGCTCTTGAAAAACTTTCTAGTGGTATGGTAGGTTATGTAGCTGCGGCAATTAAAGATATTACAAAAGTAGCAGTGGGTGATACAATCACTTTGGAGGATAATCCTGCGTTAAAGCCACTTCATGGATATAAACCAATGAAACCTATGGTGTTTTCTGGTATATTTCCAATTGAGGCAAGTAAATATGATGATTTAAAAGAGGCCTTAGAAAAATTAAAACTTAATGATGCATCTTTAGAGTTTACTCCAGAAAATTCAGTTGCTTTAGGCTTTGGCTTTAGAACAGGATTTTTAGGACTATTACATATGGATATAATCTTAGAAAGATTAGAAAGAGAGTTTAATCTTGAAACTATTGCCACAACTCCCTCAGTTGTTTATAAAGTAGGACTTACAAGTGGCGAAGAAATTGAGGTTTCTAGTCCAAATGAAATGCCAGAAAAGGTTAAAATATCATATATTAAAGAACCTTATATTTATACAAATATTATTTCACCAACAGAGTTTATTGGTCCTATTATGACACTTTGTCAAAATAAAAGAGGTATTTACGATACCACTGAATATATTGATGAAACAAGAGTTAATATTCATTATTATATCCCTTTAGGTGAAATTATTTATGATTTTTATGATAAACTTAAAAGTTATACTAAAGGTTATGCTTCATTTGATTATGAAGTAAGTGATTATAGAGTAAGTAAACTTGTTAAAATGGACATTTTATTAAATGGTGATATTGTTGATGCCTTGTCTGTTATTGTTCACGAAGATTTTGCCTATAATAAGGGTAGAGAAATTGTAACTAAACTTCGTAAAACAATTCCAAGACAGATGTTTGAGGTACCAATTCAAGCAAGTATTGGTTCAAAAGTTATTGCTAGAGAAAATGTTAGTGCAATGAAGAAAAATGTACTTGCAAAATGTTATGGTGGAGATGTTTCAAGAAAAAGAAAACTATTAGAGAAACAAAAAGAAGGTAAAAAGAAAATGAAAATGATTGGTTCTGTTGAAGTTCCAAAAGAAGCCTTCTTAAAACTATTAAGTGATGAGGAGTAGTATGAGAAGTAAAAAACAAGAAGAAGAAATGAAAGTTAAAATATTATTTTTAAGTAAACTATTTTTAGAAAGTAATTATTCAGATATAGAGCTTTCAAATATTACTGGTATAAGTTCTTCGAGTGTAGGAAGATATCTTACTGGTGATTTAGCTAAAGAAGTTTTGGATGAAAAAACTTATAACGATATATCAAAAAAAAGACAAGAAAATTTATATAATGCAAAAATTAAAGGTGGACAAAATTTTATAAAACAAAATGTTCCTTTTAAAGATAATGAAGGAAAGTTTATAGGTAGCTATAAAAAGGAAAATTATTTAAATGATTAAAAGTGCTTATATACATATTCCTTTTTGTAATAATATTTGCTTTTACTGCGCATTTTGTAAAATGCTAAAAAATGATGCATTTGTAGATAAATATTTAAATTCATTAGAAAATGAAATAAAAAAAAACTATAAAGGTGATATATTAGATACTCTTTATATAGGTGGAGGAACGCCAACATCCTTAAATGAAAAAGAACTTACTAAACTATTTTCTATTTTAAAAATTTTTAAATTAAATGAAGAATATGAATATACTTTTGAAGCAAATATTTTAGATATTAATGAAAAATTATTATCAATATTAAAAAGTAATAGAGTAAATAGATTAAGTATTGGTATCGAAAGCTTTGATGAAAATAATCAAAAGTTATTAAATAGAAAGGTTTCTTATGAAGAAGCAAAATCTAAAATAGATTTATGTAAAAAATATTTTAATAATATAAATGTAGATTTAATTTATGCTATTCCTAATGAAAGTATTAAAACATTAAAAAGTGATTTAGATAAAATTATTTCTTTAAATGTTAACCATATAAGTACGTATTCCCTTATGATTGAACCTAATACAGTTTTAAGTATAAATGGGACTTTACCAATTAGTGATAGTCTTGATAAAAAAATGTATGATGTTATTTGTGGTGCTTTAAAGAAAAATGGTTATATTCATTATGAAGTAAGTAACTTTGCAAAAGAGGGATTTTATTCAAAACATAATAGTGCTTACTGGCTTAATGATAATTATTACGGATTTGGTCTTGGTGCATCAGGTTATATTGATAACTTAAGATATACAAATACTAAAAATTTATCTTTATATTTAAAAGGTAATTATATTTCTCAAAAAGAAATTCTAACTAAAGATGATGAAATTACCTATGCTTTAATTCTTGGTTTTCGTTTTATAAAGGGAATAGATATAGAAAAATTTAAAAAAAGATATAATGTAGATTTACTTACAAATGAAAAAGTAAAAAAATTATTAAGAAATAAAAAACTTGTTTTAAATAATGGAAGTATTAGTATTAACAAAAAATATATTTATGTAGAAAATGAAGTATTAATAGAATTTATTTAAAAAAGGAGAGAGAAATGCTTTATAACTTAGAAGTTTTAAATGGAGAAATGACTCCAGACTTTAGTAGTGAAGTATTTGATTATGATGTAAATGTAGATTCAAGTGCACTTACATTAATATTTAATTATGATACTTGTGATAATTGTAAAGTAACAGTATATGGTAATAGTAATTTAACATCCGGAGAAAATCATGTTTTAATTGAGGTCTATGATAAAAAAGTTACTACTTATACATTAACTGTTTATAAAGAAAAAAAAGCATCACAGGTGTTTAGTGAAGTAAAAACGGTAGTTAATACCGAAGATAAACCAAAGGAATTTTTAATTCCAATAATATCAGTAATATGTTTTTTAACAATTTTGGTATTATTTTATGTAATATTTCATAAGAAAAAAGTATGAGAGAATATAAATTAATTGCCCACAGAGGTAGTCATAAGTTTGCAAAAGAAAACTCACTTTTTTCTTTTTTTAATGCCATAAATGAAAATTATTATGGATTTGAATGTGATGTAAGAGAAACAAAAGATAAAAAGTTTTATATTTACCACGCTATGCTTTATGATGGAAAATTATTTAAAAGTTTTAATTCAAATGAAATAATATGCGATACTTTAGAAAGTGTTCTTAAATTAAATACAAATAAAATAATTCTTTTGGAAATAAAAGATCCTTTTATAGATATAGATAATTTAGTTAAAACTTTAATTAAATATAGTGATAAAAATATTTATGTTATGTCATTTTATAATACAGTTATTGATAAATTAAATATTAAGAATAAAACTTATAAAGTTGGTATTTTAAATTATGTATTAAATACTACTGAAAAACATTTTAAGTATGATTTTATATGCATTTTAAGACCTTTTTTAAATGATAAGATAATAGAGTTTGTTAAGAAAAATAATAAAGAACTTTTTGTTTATGGTAATTATAATAATAATTATAAATATGATTTTCCTTATTATATTGTTGATTAATAAATAATTGTAATTTTTTTACTAATATATATTGAAAATTATTTTGAAAGGCTTGGTCATATTGCATATTATATTAAACCTAGTAAGAGAAATGGAGGTATTGTCATTAAAGCACTTGGTTTAGCAATAAAAAAATATAAAGTAAAAATGTATAAGAAGTATTAATAATTTCTTATGAAGATAATTTATATTCAAGAAAAGTTATAGAGAAATTAGAAAAAAATTCATTTACTTTTAGAATTAAGACTTTTAAGCAAATACTTGAAAAATGCTTGTGAAATAACTTGACAATATAAGTTATATATCATATAATGTATATGAGTTCAGAACTGACAAGTGACTTTGGTCCGTCAGTCTTTTTTTGTATATTTTTAGATATATAAGCATAATATATAATGTGGAATAATATATGTCCACAAGTTCAGAACTGGAAAATACTTCGGTATTCCAGTCTTTTTTTTATTTGAATTATAGATTAAACATTATTTTTGTGATATTATTTATATATGGTGGTGATAATATCATGCAAACTAAAATAAAAGAATATTTATCAATTGATGAACTGATTGAAAACATTAAATCAAAGAACATTAAAATAAAAGATGAAAATAAACTAAAAAATTTTTTTGAATATAACAACTATTATTATATTACTGGATATAAAGAAATTTTTAAACATAGTGATGATACTTATAAAAAAGATGTTTATTTTGAGGATATTATAACTATCTATCAATTAGATAAAAAATTAAAATTAGTATTTGCAGAAGTATTATTTGAAATAGAACAAAAAGTAAAAACTGTTTTCTCAAATAATTTTTGTAAACAATATGGATATAAAGATTTGGATTTAATAGATCCAAGTAATTATGATAAAAATAGCAAATATTTATTGCAATGTTTAAGTAAATTAAACGATCAAATAAAATGGTATGGAAAAGAAAGTTCAGCAGTTGAATATTACAATAATAAATATGGTTATATACCAGTTTGGGTACTTATGAAGGTTTTAACTTTTGGTATGGTTCGTGATTTAATTGCTAATAGTAAATCTTCTGCAAAAGGTGTTATATCTAAAAAAATATCTAATGATGGTTTATTAAATTATAAAGAAGTTCAAAATATGTTAGAGCTATTAATAATTATTCGTAATATTTGTTGTCATGACGATAAATTGATAGGATATGTTCATAAAAAGGTTAGAGTTATGAATACTAAATATCATAAATATTTTAATATAGAAACTAATGATTTTGATGAATATTTAATAGGGAAAAAAGATTTATTTGCAACATTGATTTGTATAAAATATTTTGTAAGTAGAGAAACTTATTCAAAATTTATTGATGATATAGATAGATTGATAACTGAATATTCAAATAAAATAGAAAATATAACAAAAGATGAACTTTTAAAATATATGTCATTACCAATTAATTTTAAAGAGATAAAAGATTTATAATTTAAAATATCTAATTTTATTAAGGAGTTAGATATTTTTTTTGCAAATTTGTATATACACTTGCAAATTTGAGTAGCAACTTCTCAGTATAATGATGTTATTATAAACATCACAAAAAAGAGGTGATTTAATGTCAGTAATTGAAATGCACTCTAGTTGGCTTGCAATTAATTTAATCGTTGGATGTCCTAACTGATGCAAATATTGTTTATTACAAACTACTAATGACAATAACTGTTTACCAAAAGAATCAGTTAAGCAATTATTAGAGTATAAATATTATGATAAAGATATTTCAGTCTGTTTATTACCAAGTATAGATGTGTTTGTAAATCCTAAAAGTATAAAAAATTAAATGGACTTACTTGATGAACTTGAAAAAAATAATGTAATGAATGATTTAATTATTATTACTAAATGTAAAATACCTGATGAAGTTATAAAAAGAGTAAAAAATTTTCATTTTTAAATATTATATTTTACTTAATATTAATCATTATCTAAAAAAAAGAAAATTCTTTTACTTTTTTTGATTTATATAAATTATAGGAAAGTACGGAATTTTTTTACTGAAAAATTAGTTATAAAATGCTTTTAATACTAAAGAAAAAATTGATTTTATTAATTTAATATGAAAATTTCTTGAAAGAAATTAATAGTTAAGGTATAATAAGACTAGAAAAAATAGGTGAGGGTATGAGAAAGATAATAGCATGTTTAGATATTGGTTCCTTTAGTATTAAACTTGTTGTTGGAGAAATAACTAAAAATAAAGTTAATATTTTAGCGTGTGCTGAAAGTCCCTCTCAAGGAATAAAGAAAGGTTATATAGTAAATCCTGAAAGTGCTAGCATAGCAATTAAAGATGTTTTTTCTAAATGTGAAAATATGTTAGGGCTTCCTATAAAAAGTGTACTTCTTTGCGTACCCACTGATAACCTTGAATGTTTTGTTTCTAGTGCTTCAGTTAATATTACAAATGAAGATAATGTTATAACTCATGATGATATTACAAAAGCAATGCAAAAAAGTATTTATAAAAAAATTGATGATAATAAAGAATTAGTTACAATTTTACCAACAAAATTTATTATAAATGATGATGAAGTTGTATCTAATCCAGTTAAATGTGTTGCAGGTAAATTAACTGTTAATGTAGTTGCGGTAGTTGTACCTAAAATAAATACAGATAATATAATAAAATTTTTAAATAAACTTAATATAAAAGTTTTAGATATATGTATTGAACCAATAAATGATTATTATGAATTTAAAAGACCAGAATATGCTAAAAGTGTTGGTGCTGTAGTAAATATTGGTTATAGTAATTTAACAGTATCAATTATTAATAAAGGAATCCTTACATCTAGTGAAATAATTGATATAGCATCTTCCTCAATAGATAAAGATATTGCTTATGTGTTTAAAACAAATAAGAAAGATGCAAATTATATAAAAGAAAATTTTACTTGTGCTGATATACATATGGCAAGACCTAGTGAAAGTATTGTAATCAAGGATATTAATGGTGATGATAGAAAAATTTCTGAATATGAAGCCACTAATGTAGCAATATCGAGGTTAAAAGAACTAGCTGGGTTAATAAAAAAGCAAATTAACCTCTTAACAAAAAAAGAAATAAGTTATATAATAATTACAGGGGGAGTTACAAACTTACCTTATTTTGAACATTTTATACAAGATAACTTTAAAGATTTAGCCAATTATGAAGTTGTTAAAGAACTTGGAGTTAGAGATAATAGATATTCAAATGTAGTAGGTGCTATAAAATATTATAATAGTAGATTAAAATTAAGAAATGTTGAGATATCAATATTTGATTTAGAACAGCAAGAAGAACTTGGGGGAACTTCAAAAAAAGTAAACATATCCGAAAATTCTCTTCTTGGCAAAATATATGGATATTTTTTTGATAATTAAGGAGGAAAGTAGATGTCAAATTTAGTAATGGATCAAGTAGCAAAAATAAAAGTTGTTGGTGTAGGTGGAGGCGGTTGTAATGCCGTTAACCGAATGATTGAAGAAGGAGTACAAAGTGTAGAGTTTTATGTAGTTAATACAGATTTACAAGTACTTAATGCTTCATTATGTCCTAATAAAATTCAAATAGGTAAAAATATTACTGGTGGTAGAGGTGCTGGTGCAAATCCTGAAGTTGGTAGAGCTGCTGCTTTAGAGAGTAAAAGTGAACTTGAGGAAGCTTTATCTGGCGCTGATATGGTTTTTGTTGCTTGTGGTATGGGAGGCGGAACAGGTACTGGTGCTGCTCCAATTATTGCAGAGATTGCTCAAGAACTTGGATCACTTACTGTTGGTATAGTTACAAAACCATTTAAGTTCGAAGGTAAAAGAAGAATGGAAAATGCTCTTTTAGGTCTTGATGATTTAAAAAAACATGTAGATACTTTAATTGTAATTCCTAATGATCGTTTAAGAGATATTATAGATAAAACTACTTCATTTGATGATGCATTTAAAGAAGTTGATAATGTACTTCACAGAGGTGTACAATCAATTTCAGACCTTATTGCTGTTACTGGAGTTATCAACCTTGACTTTGCAGATGTTAAAACAGTTATGGAAAAAAGTGGTACAGCAATTATTGGTATTGGTTGTGCTGCTGGAGAAAATAGAGCAATCGAGGCTGCAAAACAAGCAGTATCAAATTCTCTTCTTGAGGAAACTATTGATGGAGCAAGAAATGCTATTGTCAATGTAACAGGTGGTAATAACCTTACATTATTTGAAATTGAAGATGCAGTTGAAACTGTTAGAGAGGCTGCAAATAATGATGTTAATATTATCTTTGGAGCAATTAAAAATGAAAATCTTCAAGATGAAGTTATTGTTACTGTAATTGCAACAGGTTTTGACGAAGAAATTAGTAATGAAACATTATTTGATGGACAACTTCCTAAAAGAAAAACACCAGAGATTTTAGATAATGATTATGAAATTCCTCCATTCTTAAGAAGTCAAGACTAATTGACTAACTAAATAAAATATGCTATATTAGGTATGTAAGAACAAAACTTACATAAAATAAAAAAGGAAGCAATCGTTTTTTGCTTGACGAGCGCTACCAGTTTAATAGTAAACGCTCAACTTACATTACTGTAAGCTGGGCACTTTTTATTTTAATATAAGAATTAAAATAATGACTAAACTGGTCAAAATTATAAAACTTATATTTAATATTATCCAATATGTAAAAAATACTTTAGTTGACTTCTTCATAGGACCACCTCGCTTTCTTTAAAAGAATAGTTGAGTGGTAGCGCCCGTCTAACGGTTACTTCCTATATTAATGATACCATTGGTTAGAATTTATGTCAATAACAAATGTTTGTAAAAATTATATTTTTTAGCTTCGAAAAAGGTTGAAATTCATTATATTTTTTGTTATATTTAATTTGTAAGATAAATGTCTTACAATTAGTGGAGCTACTCGTAAATTGCTGTGCGAGCGCTAACATAAATGGGTTCACACTTTAATCTGTAAGCAAATATGGATTAAGGCGCTTTTAAATTAATTTTACAATGGTAAAAGGAAATGGCGTTGTCATTTCTTTTTACTTGTTACAAAATATATTGTCATTTTGAAAACTATAAAAAAATTACTTTTTTTCGAAATGAAATATAAAATAACCTTTAGACATTATTTGACATAATTTTTATTTCTTTTTTAATAAAATAGTGTTGGTGATGATATGACAGTTTATATTGATTTAGTATGTATAATTAATTTTATATATGATTTTTTAATACTTCTTACTGTATCATTTACTTTAAAAAGAAATAGAAAAATTTATTATTATATTTTATCTTCCTTAATAGGGGTGTTATCTATATTTTTATTATTTTTAAAAATTAATAATATAATTTTATTTTTATTAAAGATATTAATAAGTATAATTATGGTAATAGTCGCTTTTGGTTATAAATCAATAAAATATACAATATCAAATATTATATATTTTTATATGACTTCGATTATCCTTGCGGGTTTTCTATACTTAATAAAGGGAAATAGTTCTAATTTTAATTTAAATTATATTGTGCTTTTAATAATAGGACCAATAATACTTTTTATATATTATAAAAGTAATAAAAAATTAAAAAATACATATAGTGATTATTATAAAATTAAAATAGTATTTGATAATATAGAGTATAATTTAGTATCTTTTTATGATAATGGTAATAATTTAAAAGACCCTGTAAGTAGAAAAAGTATTATTATTGTAGGAAATAATAGATTAGAAAAAATATATAATATTAGATCACCAGTCTATGTACCAGTTATTACTGTTAAGGGAACACATCTTATGAAATGCTTTAAACCTAGTTATATAATTTTAAATGATAAAAAAATATATAATTATTTAATTGGCGAAAGCTCTATTAAATTTAGTGATGGAGTAGAGTGTTTATTAAATAAAAGTTTAAAGGAGGATGGTTATGTTTAAAAGACTTTTATTAAAATTATTTTTAAAGTATGAAGAAGTTTTTTTCGTGGGAGCCACAGATAAACTTCCACCACCACTTTCTAAAGAGGAAGAACTTAAATATTTAGTTCTTGCTAAATCAGGAGATAATTATGCAAAAGATAAACTTATTGAACATAATTTAAGATTAGTCGTATTTCTTGCTAAAAAATACGAAACAACTGGTTATGATATTGAAGATTTAGTATCAATTGGCTCCATTGGTTTAATCAAAGGTATTAATACATATAAAATAGATAAGAATATTAAACTAGCTACTTATGCCTCAAGGTGTATTTCTAATGAAATCCTTATGCATATTCGCAAAAATAAAAAAAGTAAAAATGATGTTTCACTTGATGATACATTAAATTTTGATGCTGAAGGTAATGAACTAAAACTTTCTGATGTAGTAGGCACCGAAGAAGATATTGTTGATAGACAGTTCCAAGATAAAATGAATAGAGAGTTTTTAGCAAATGAAATAAATAACCTTTCAAAAAGAGATAAAGAAATTATGATGCTTAGGTATGGTTTAAATAATACAAAGGAATATACTCAAAAAGAAGTTGCTAATATGCTAGGTATATCTCAAAGTTATATTTCAAGAATTGAAAAGAAAGTAATAAATGAAATTTCTAAAGTAATAAATTAACTTAAAACTAATTGAAAATATAATAAAAATATGCTATATTAAGTATGTAAGAGAAAAACTTACATAAAATAAAAAAGGAAGCTTACTCGTAAACTCTTTGCGAGCGCTACCAGTTTAGTGATAGTCGCTTTAATCTATAAGCAAATATAGATTAAGGCGCATTTTAATTTAAAACAAGAGTTGCAATAATGACGCATAAGATGAAGATAATAATTATAAGTATGTCATTTTTGAATTTTAATGTCATTGACCACCAACTCCTTTCTTGATTATTTCTAACCTGGATTGTAAGTAGTGGTAGCGCCCGCTTTACTTTGACTTTCTATGATAATGAGACCATCAGTTAGAATTTATGTAAATAACAAATGTTTGTATAAACATTATTTAATAAATTGTAACTGAAAATTATCATAATAAGTAATTTATAAAAAATATTACTTTTTTTTTGCCTCTAAATGTGGTATTCTATTTATAGAATAGAGGGAAACAATGAAAAAGAAAATTATATATTTATCAGCTATTTTAGTATTAGTCATATCACTTATAACACTTTCATGTATTTATAAATCAAAAGATAATAAGTATAAAAAAGAATATAATACTATTTCAAAAGGAATGGCTATTATGATTAAAGAAAAAGGTGCAACAGATTATGTACAATCAAATTCAAAAGATATACCTAAAGGTAACTATGTTTTAAATGAAGAAAAAACACATTGTGAAAATAATGGTAAAGTTACAAATTATGATAGTGCAACAGGTAAAATATCTCTTAATTTTGTTGGTAGTGATAGATGCTATTTATATTTTGATTATGAAGTGCCTCCAAGAATAGGATATGAAGCAATACTTCTTGATAATGGCGGTGGTGCGACAACAGTAGATGCTGCAAAAGCCTATATTGAAGGAAGAACTACATCAACAACACCTAATTTTGCAACGACTGCTACAACAAATGAAGGTATGTATGCAGCTGATGATGATTATACTGCAACAACAGGAATGAAGTCATATTATTTCAGAGGA
>OLHG01000497.1_pt1 | contig 27907 bp, 30 predicted proteins | sample 1605971 | NCBI WGS metagenome assembly OLHG01 (sample SAMN03283289) | human gut metagenome | biome: human-associated habitat; material: feces | host: Homo sapiens | place: Peru | collected 2012 | reverse complement strand
CATTATTGTTAAAATTATTTAAATAATACATTCTCCCTCCCACCCATAGGTATGCCTGAAAGGAGGTGAAAAAGGTAATGGCTGGGAGTATTGAAAAAAGAGGAAAGAATAGTTACAGATTAGTTTGCCTTGCTGGATATGACTTGCAAGGACGACCTATTAAGAAAACCAAAACAATACACGGAACAAAAAAAGACGCTAAAATAGAATTAGCAAAATTTGTTGCAGACGTTCAAAACGGTATGGTTGTTGAAGGCAAAGCTCTTAAATTTTCTGAATTTACTGAAATTTGGAAAAGAGATTATGGTTCAAAAGAACTTGCTCCTTCTACTTATAAAAGATATATAAGAATGTTGGAAACAAGAATATTACCATACTTTGGACATTTCTATGTTAACAAAATTAAGCCAACAGATATTATGCTTTTCTATGATCAACTTAGTAGAGATACTCAACTTGTTAGAAAAAAAGGAAACAATGGTGCTAAAACTATTAAACCTTTATCTTCTAAAACAATATTAGAGCATCACAGACTATTAAGAGCAATGCTACACAGAGCTGTTTATTGGCAAATGATAGTTTCTAATCCTGCAGAACGTGTTCAACCACCAAAAACTATGAAACCAAAAAGAAAATATTATGATGATGACCAATCTAAAATATTATTGTCTAACTTAATGCAACTAGGTGAAAATCAAATTAAATATAAAGTTGCAATCATCTTAACAATTTTTACTGGATTCAGACTTGGTGAGCTTATGGGATTAGAATGGGACGATATAAATTTCAATGACGGAATTGTAAGTGTAAATCGTTCTAGTCAATATTTAGCCGATAAAGGAGTTTTTACAAAGACACCTAAAACAGAAAGCTCTATCAGAGACGTAGCAATACCCGAATTTGTTATTTCTTTACTTGAAGAATATAAATTGTGGTATGAAGAACAAAAATCGTTATATGGCGATTTATGGACGAATTCAAACAGATTATTTGTACAAGCAGATGGCAAACCTATGCATCCATCAACTATAAGCAAATGGTTTGTAAAATATGTTGGTCAAATAGGACTACCTGTAATTAACTTTCACGGATTAAGACACACAAATGCTACACTTTTAATATCACAAAATATTGATGTAGCAGTTGTAGCAGCAAGACTTGGACACGCTCAAATAACAACGACATACAATTTCTATGTACATCCTATTATTTCTCATAATAAGAAAGCAGGTTATGCACTAGAAGATTTGTTGCTACCACAAAAATTAGTCTAAAACTTTTTTCGATTTCACTAATGGTGAAAAGCCATTATATCTTTTCACGATAAAATAATAAAATTATCAGTAAAAGACTACTAATTTAATTTTTAGGTTTTCCCATAGTTTTTTACTGAAATTTTATTAGAAATATAAACGTTTTTTGAGAAAATTCACACCAATTTATCCCCAATTTGACATAATAGTGCCATTTTTAAGTATTATTGTAAACGATTTTCGAGCAACAAAAAATCGCTATAACCTTTGCGATTACAGCGATTAACTAATTGGTTGCGGGGGATAGACTCGAACTTACGACCTTCGGGTTATGAGTTTGATAATCTTTTCATTGCTTCTTTATCTATTCCTTTTCCTGCATGTATTAATAAATCTCCTCTATATTTTGTTCTCCAACTTCTAAATTCAAATCTTTTGTCTTTTTGCATTATTAGTGTTGCCCAAGGCTGTTTTATAGTTAATACCTTCATAATATTCCTTTCTTCAATTTGCATAATTTTTATTATCTTAACTCTATTCTCCCAACCTCTTCGATACTATCATATCTCTAACTATATAATCATTTTTCTCGTAGAATTCCAAACCTCTCTTGTTTGGTCCGAATACTTCTATGTTTATTCTAGCGCAATTGATTTGTTTAAAATATTCTTCTATTTTTTCTAGTAGTTTTTTACCTGTACCTTTTCCTCGATCTGCTTTGCTAACAATTAATTCTAGAACATTTCCTGTTTTTGCGCAATCGTTGGTTAGTTTGTCGATTTCATCTTTTTCGTTGACAACTCCTATGATTACTCCATTAACGACTCCATTCTCAACAGATACAAATACTTTGCCGTTTTGATTTTTGACATTTCTCATGTCCATCTCGAAAGTTTTTTCTCTGTATTCTGGTAACATTATTTGTGTATGCCAGTCGTCAATGTCTATTAGATAGTTTTGTAATTCTACTAATAAGTCCTTAATTTGTTCATCGTATTTCTTGTCGTATTCAACAATCATCTTATTTTACTCCTCTTTTTTATAAAACTGGCAAATGTTTGCCTACTAAATTATATCATACTTTTTATTGCAAGGCACGAATTTGTACTTTGTTTTTTCTTGTGTTACAATATAGCATATAATTTTTATAAGGAGTTGTTTATGTATTGGAATAAAATGATACCTGAATTGTCTGTAACTAATTTAGATAAGAGTTTAGCTTTTTATAAGACTGCTGGTTTTGTAGTTGAATATGATAGACCTGAGGATAATTTTGCTTTTATTTCTCTTGGGGAGATTCAGTTTATGCTTCAGCAAGTTTCTGCAGATGATAAATGGAGTGTTGCTCCTCTTGTTTACCCTTTTGGTAATGGGATTAATTTTCAGTTAGAGGTAGATAACTTGTCTGAAATATATGATAATTTCAAAGATTCTGAATACGAGATATCTTTTGATATCGAAGAGAATTGGTATAGGCAGGATGGTAAATTGCTAGGAAATAAAGAGTTTTTAATTCAAGATCCTGATGGTTATTTGTTAAGATTTTTTCAGGATTTAGGCGAAAAAAACATATAAAATACACCTCCAAATATTAGATTTTTTATCTAGCATTTGGAGGTGTATTTTAATTTTCTTTTATTTTTATATATTGCTACTTTAGGAATTTTATTTTTTTATTTCTTTATATATTTCTAGTCTCTCCAAGTGTCTCCGTTTATGAATTGTGTTAGTGCCATTATGAATGATTCTCTTGTTAAATCATAGCGTGTTATTACATCATTTGTAAGGTGTGCTATTCCGCCTTTTTCGTTTTTTAGTCCGTTTCCATTGAATATTTTGTCCATTACGATTCCTAGGTCGGTGTTTATTATTTCGTCTACATATTTTTCTGGTACTGGAAATGCTGGTCCTGTTCCAAAGCTTTCATAACCGTTTTTGTCTTTTATTACGGCGATTTGTATGATGCACCACTTTCCTAGTCTGTCTGTTATTCCTGATTCTACTCCTATAAAGAAGTCTGCATCTATGTTGTTTTCTTTTGCGTATTTTATTAGATTGTTTACTCTGTTGCTTGCTCCTTGATATATTTCGTCGTTTACAGGTTCGTCACTAACGTCTGAGTTTACTGGTATTCCTATCATTTCCACATTTGTGTAAAATTTTTCAAATGCTTGTTTTGCGCCTTCTATTTTTCCTTGATTTTTTGTTCCTATTAGTACTTTCATTGCTTTCTCCTATTTTCTGTTTAGTATTTTGTTTAGCTCTACCTCAGCTTTTTTTACAAAGTAGTTGTCTGTAAAGATTGGTATATTTTGCTTTTCCAGTTCTTTTATTATTTTTTCTATTGTGTCATATTTTTCATTTTCTTCTATTTCTATCAGTTTGTCTCCGTTAATTATATCTTTTATTGCCAGTTGAAAGCCGTTTTTTCTATATTCGGTATCGTTTTCTTTTATATTCATTATTTCTCTATATCCTATTGCTTGTAGTAGTTTTTTTGCGTCTTCTATACTTTTTATTTCACAGTTGATCGACTTCTGGCTTAGTATGTTTCCTTTTGAGTCAATGTTTTTAATTTTGAATGTTATTTGTTTTATTATTTTTTCACCTCTTTTTATCCTTCTGATTATTAGTGCTTTTGCTAATATCTCTCTTGTGCTTATTTTTTCTATGTCCAGATTTTCTGGTATAAAGTATGTGTCGTCTAGTGAAAATTTGTCTATTTCTTCATATTCTTTTTCTTTTATTATTTTGTGAATTTCTTCCATTGTTGCATTTATCTTTACAGTTATTTCGTTTCTTTGTGTCTCCATAATTTTCTCCTTTCACAATTCTATTTTGTATAGTTTTTCTCCGGTTTTTAATTTTCTTATGTATATTGCCCCAAATTTTTCGTAGTAGTTGCTTAATTCTGTTTTTAAAAATATTTCTTTATATCCTCGCTTTTTTGCTTCGTTTAGTATCGATTCATTTAGTATTTTCGAATATCCTTTTCCTCGGTATTTTTTCTTGATGTACATTGTTGCATACCATGGGATAAGTTCTGGACATTCGTCACAGTCGTTTGGAAATATTGAAATAAAACCAACTAGATCTTCATTTTTTAATAGTATCAATTTACAAAAATCTTTGTTGCTCAAATTGTTTTTGATTTTGTTTGTTTTTCTTTCTATTCTTTCTTTTTTGTTCTCTTCTGGATTTTCTGCCCATTCTTCATGTTCTAGTGTTGCTACTTCTTTTATGTATTCTTCTTTTTCCTTCAAATTAAATATTTGTATTGTTTTATCTGTGAGTGTGTCGATTATGTTTTCTTGACTTTTATTCAATTTTTTTCTCCCTACAACTATTTTTAGTTATTTTACCACATCCTCTTTGTAATATCTAGTGTTTGGGGATTTTCTTTTTTTGTTTTTTCTGTTATAATGTTTTTATTAATTATAAGGAGATTTTATTATGAAGAGAATTAGTAAAGATAATTATTATTTAGAGATTGCTCATGTTGTGTCTAAGCGTAGTACTTGTCTTCGCAGACATTATGGTGCTGTTGTTGTTAATCACGATGAGATTGTGGCTACTGGTTATAATGGTTCTGCTCGTGGCGATGCAAATTGCTGTGATATTTATGAGGAATGTCCTAGAAAGCATAAGGCTCATAATTCAGGAGATTATGGAGATTGTCCTGCTGTTCATGCTGAGCAAAATGCTCTTCTTTCTGCTTCGCGTACTGAGATTATAGGTGCAACATTGTATCTTAATGGTGATGAAATAAGTGTACAGGGTGACTCTGTTAAAGAGCTTTCTATGTCTGAGTGTTTTCCTTGTCCTATTTGTGAGCGTATGATTCGCAATGCTGGCATTGTGCGTGTTGTTGGGCCACAAGGTACTGTTCTTGATTTGAATAATTAGTGTATAAAAAGATTGAATCCGTAAGGGTTCAATCTTTTTTATATCATTTCTTCTATTGTATGCCATGCTAGTAGTGCACACTTTATTCTTGCTGGCATGTTTGATATGTTTTTTAGTGCAATTGCATCTTCTAATTTTTTTAGTTCCGCTTCGTTTGTTGTTTCTCTTTTTATCATTTCTATAAATGTTTTGACTATTTCTTTGGCTTCTTTTATTGTTTTTCCTCTTAGTGTGTCTATCATAATTGAGGTTGACGCTTGCGATATAGCACATCCATGACCTGTAAATGCTAGGTCTTCTATTATGTCTCCATTGACTTTTATTTCTAGTTTTATTTCGTCTCCACAGTTTGGATTGTGTCCCATTTTGTAAGCTGTTGCATTTTCGAGTTCTCTTTTATTATACGAATTTGTACTGTGTTCCATTATTAGGTCATTATATATTTCTGTAAGGTCTTCCATTTTTCACCTCTTAATTTTTTATATATTTTTCGAATATTGAGTATGCTTTGTTTAGTGCTTTTACTAGTTTGTCTACGTCTTGTTTTGTGTTGTAGAAGTAGAAACTTGCTCTACAAGTTGAGTCTATTCCTAAGTATCTTAATAGTGGTTGTGCGCAGTGGTTTCCTGAACGTACACATACATTTTCTGAGTCTAGTATGCTGGCAACGTCGTGTGGATGTACTCCTTTTATGTTGAAGGAAATTACTGATGAGTGGTTTTGCCTATTTGGCGTCATATATAATGTTAAGAATTTTAGTTTTGATAGTTCTTCTTCTGCGTATGTTACTACTTCGTTTTCTATTTTGTTTATTTCGTCATATCCTATTTTTTGAATGTAGTCTATTGCTGCACCTAGTCCTATGACTCCTTCTACGTTTTGTGTTCCTGCTTCAAATTTGTTTGGAAGTGGTGCGAATGTTGTGTCTTGTTCATACACATATTCTATCATGTCTCCGCCCATTAGAAATGGTGTCATTTGGTTTAGTATTTCTCTTTTTGCGTACATTACTCCTATTCCTAGTGGTGCTAGCATTTTGTGTCCTGAGAATACTAGAAAGTCAGCATTTAAATCTTGTACATCTATTTGCATATGTGGAACGCTCTGTGATGCGTCTACTATTACTTTTGCACCTTTTTTGTGTGCATATTTTATTATTTCTTTTACATTATTTATTGTTCCTAACACATTTGAAACATGAGTTATTGCAACGATTTTTGTTTTGTCTGTTATTTTTGTTTTTATTTCTTCTTCTGATAACTCGAATTCATTGTTTATATACATATATTTTAGTGTGCTTCCAGTTTTCTTTGTTACCATTTGCCAAGGTACAAGGTTTGAATGGTGTTCCATTATTGATAGTACTACTTCGTCGCCTTGTTTTAAATTGTTTAGTCCATATGAGTATGCAATTAAGTTTAAGCTTTCTGTTGCATTTTTTGAGAATATTATTTCTTCTGGATGCTTTGCATTTATGAACTTTGCAATTTTGTTTCTTGTGTTTTCATATAGTTCTGTTGCCTCTAAGCTTAGCGAATATGCTCCTCTGTGTGGATTTGCATTGCTATTTTCATAGTATTCTTTTACTTTATCTATTACATACTGTGGTTTTTGTGTTGTTGCTCCGCTGTCTAAGTATGCAATGTCTTTATTGTTTAGTATTGGAAATTCTTTCTTTATTTCTTCTATATTCATTTTTGCTTCCTTCTTAGTTTAGTTTTTCATCTATTTTACTGATGATTTCGTTTTTTAAATTTTGGTCTGATATCTGTTCTATTATTTTAATAAATCTTGATTTTACTAGTAACTTGACCGCTTCTTTATAGCTTAATCCTCTTGACATAATGTAGAATAATACTTTGCTATCGACCTTTCCAGATGCTGTTGAGTGGTTTCCTTCTACGTCTTCTTCTGCACATAATAGCATAGGAAGTGCTATTGCTTTTGCTTTGTCTGACAATAGCATACAATATTCGTTTTCGTCTCCTTTTGCTTTTTTGCATCCTTTCTTAAAGTCGATTGTTCCTTTAAAGTGTTTCTTTGCTTTATCTGATAGAGCTCCCTGCACATCTATGTTGATGTTTGTTTTTGCTCCATAAAGTTCTGCTATGTAATTTATGTCTTTTAGTTGTTCATCTACTCCTAAATATACTGTCTTTACATCGTTTTGAGCATTTTCGCCTTGTAGATTTGAGTAGTAATTGGTTATGCTTGATTTTTCACCTATGTCTATTATTGTGTAATTTACTTTTGCATTTTTGTTTAGTATACTTTCTATTGCTTGAAAGTTGTCTGATTTTTCGTTTAGTAGATTGATTATATTTACATTTACTTTTGCATTTTCGTCTGCTATTACTTTAAGCACACCATAGTGAAAGTGTTTTTCTTCTCCTTGTGATTTGTATTCTATTGTAATTGTTGATTTTCCTTTTGCATTTATTAAGATTTGGTCTGTTAGATTTTGATTTTCTTTATCAAAGTTGTATATTATTTGTTCTTCTTTATTTTCTAGGTTTATTTTTATTTTGCTGTTTGCTTTGATATAGTCTAGTCCAATTCCATATTTTAGGCTTAAATCTTCTTTTAATACGGTTGCATCTTCTGGTATTTGCATATTCTTAAATTTTTTTATGTCTTCTGGAATTTTTACGTCAATTTTAATATTGTTTATATTAAAGTTTCTCGAAGTTCTTACTGGTGTATTGTTTAGTTCCATATTATCCGATGCTCCCTTCTAATTCTAGATTTATTAAGTTGTTCATTTCTACCGCATATTCAACCGGAAGTTCTTTTGAGACTGGATATGCAAATCCTCTTACTATCATTGCTTTTGCGTCTTCTTCTGATAATCCTCTGCTCATTAAGTAGAAGATTGCTTTGTCGCTTATTCTTCCTATTTTTGCCTCGTGAGAAAATTCTACTTCATCTGTTTGTATGTCGTTAACCGGGATTGTGTCTGATCGTGATATGTCGTCTAGCATTAAAGATTCACAACTTACACTACATTTTGAGTTTTTTGCATTTTCTGTTATTTTTACTAGTGATCTATATGTACAAATTCCTCCGTTTTTTGATATTGATTTTGAATTTATAACAGATGAGGTATTTGGTGCATTATGAATCGTTTTGAATCCTGTATCTAGATTCTGTCCTTCTCCTGCAAATGTTATTCCTGTATATTCTGTTTTTGCTCCTTCTCCGTTTAATATGCTCATTGGATATAGCATTGAAACCCTGGATCCAAAAGAACCTGTTACCCAGTCCACTTGTGCATTTTTTCCTACTATGGCTTTTTTAGTATTCAAGTTCATCATATTTTTTGACCAGTTTTCTATGGTAGAGTATCTTAAATATGCATTGTCTTTTACATATAATTCGACGCATCCTGCATGTAAATTGACTTTGTTGTATTTTGGTGCTGAGCACCCTTCTATAAAGTGAAGGCTTGCTCCTTCATCTACTATTATTAATGTGTGTTCAAACTGACCAGATTCTGGTGAGTTTAGTCTAAAATATGATTGAAGTGGTATTTCTAGTTTTACTCCTTTTGGCACATACACAAATGAGCCTCCTGACCACACTGCTGCATGTAAAGCAACAAATTTATGATCATTTATTGGTACACATTTCATAAAGTATTTTTTTACTATTTCTGGATATTCTCTAACGGCTGTTTCCATATCTGTATAAATTACGCCTTGTTTTAGTAATTCCTCTTTTATGCTATGATACACTACTTCCGAATCATACTGTGCTCCAACTCCTCCTAATGATTTCTTTTCTGCCTCTGGAATTCCCAACTTATCAAATGTTTTTTTTATATCTTCTGGTACTTCTTCCCAACTATTATTTAATTTTGTTTTTGGCTTTACATATGTTGCTATTTCATCCATTTTTAGTTCAGATAAGTCTGGTCCCCAAGTTGGAAGTTCTAATTTGCTATATGTTTCCAGTGCTTCTAGTCTTATATTTTTCATCCAGTCAGGCTCATTTTTTTGTCTAGATATTTCTTCTACTATTTCTCTGTTTAAGCCTTTTTGCATTTTAAATTCATAGTTATCTTTGTTTTTTATATCATATATATTTCTATTTACTTCTTCTACTTGTGTTTTCATTTTAAATACCTGCTTCCTTATATTTACTAAATCCGTTTTCTTCTATTTCTTTTACAAGTTTAGCAGAGCCTGTTTTTACTATTTTTCCGTCAATTAAAATATGAGCATAATCTACTTTTAGGTCTTCTAATATTCTCATATTGTGTGTAATAATTATGACAGCATTTTCTTTTGATGCGTACATATTTATTCCTTTTGATACAGCTTTTACAGCATCTATGTCTAGTCCAGAGTCAGTTTCGTCTAGAATTGCTAACTTTGGATTTAAAACAAGCATTTGTAATATTTCATTCTTTTTCTTTTCTCCTCCAGAGAATCCAACATTTAGGTTCCTCTCTATAAGCTTTGAATTCATATTTAATTCTTCTGCAAATTTGTTCACATTATCTTTAAGTTCAAATACTTTTACTGGTTTATTTTCTATTTTGTTTTTAGCTACTTTTAGAAAATTAAATGAAGATATTCCTGGAATTTCTTCTGGTGATTGAAATGACATAAATATTCCTTTTTGAGCTATTTTATCTGTTGATAAATTGTTGATATTTTCTCCCTCAAAGTCTATTTCACCACTTGTTTTCTTGTATTCTGGATTATTTAAAATAACATTTGCTAATGTTGATTTTCCTGCCCCATTTGGTCCCATAATTACATGTATTTCACCTTTATTTACAGTAATATTTAATCCTTTTAGTATTTCTTTTTCTCCTGCAGTAGCATGCAAGTCTTTTATTTCTAATAATTTATTCATAATTTATTCCTCTTTAATTCATAGTAATACAGTAGTAATTATAGCATTTATATCATAGTAAGTCAATAGGAATTAAGATTAAAAAAATTAGTGACTTTTTTTTAGCCACTATTTTATTAAATCTTCTAATGTTTTGCTATCTACATATTGATTTATTACATTGTCTAATCCATCCCAGAACATATATGTTTTGCAATATTGTTTTCTATCGCATTCACCATCATTGGTTACACAATATACTGGTGCTAAATCTCCTTCAGTTGCTCTTAATATATCTCCTATTTTATATTCACTAGGAGCTTTGGCTAATCTGTAGCCTCCCATATTTCCTCTTGCTGTTTCTAAAAATCCTGCTTTGTTTAGCATTGATATTATTTGTTCTAAATATTTATTTGATATTTGTTGTCTTTCTGAAATGTTTTTTAATGATATAAATTGTCCATTTCCGTTAATTGCTAAATCCACCATTATCCTTAGTGCATATCTTCCTTTTGTTGATATTTTCATTTTGCTCCTCCTATTATCTTTTCTTGTTTTGTGCTTCACGAACTATATCTCTATATGGTTGATCTTTCTTTTCTAAATTTTCGCATTCAAATCTTTTTATATAGTTTTCTAACTCAGCATGTAATTGCTCTTTTTCTGTTTCATTATGCGAAATAAGTTCTAACTCTGCAAAATAGCCAACGCCTTCAATTTCATCTAACATTATATTATGTTCAAAGCCAAACTCTTCTTTGCTATATACGGTTCTATGTTTAATAAACGAAACATATTCGTCATAACCAAGATTTTTTATTATAAATTTTATATCTTCTAGATCTTCGACTTTCAGTTGAATATTTACTTCTTTTTTTCCATATTTCTCTGTATTGGCATCACTTCTTGGCTTAAATGTCAATTCTAAACTTTCGTTGTTTACTTTTCTTGTACGCAAACAAATTCTATTTTTTATAAATTCTAAATCCTTGTCTGTATAATATGTATCTTGTTCTGTTACTCTGTAATTAAGTTTGTAATCATATTCTTTTATCTTCTTTAAAATATTTTCAAAATCGGTTAATTTATAACCTGCTTCTAATTCTATTAAGTTTGACATTTTTTGCCCTCCTTTTTCCACAATTATATCACATTTTGTGGATTTTTCTATATTTTTATTCAATTTTTAGGATTTTGTTATATAACTTTTCATAAAAAACAAGGGCTTCACAAAGTTGTGAATACCCTTGAATTTTGATTAACTTGAAAATTCTTAAGTTAATCTAGAAGTTCTCTGATTAGGCGGGGTCGAGTTCGTACAGGAATCCGATATCCTTGCCATTCTCATCGCAGACGATGTAGTCCCTATAGGACTTCTCCGTCTTAGTAAGAATGTTCGCATCAGGAGTTCCATCTTCCTTAGTTCCATATCTTACCCAGTATGCCTTTCCGGGGAATCCAGTGCTTTCACCCCAATCTGTCTTGATGGTCCAAGAACCATCTTCATTCTGGTGGATGTCTGCGCCCCTGAGAAACTCAGGAAACTGATTGCTTACTTCTTCTGCCTCGAGAATTGTTGCCTTCTTGTAGAAGGTTCCATTGATCTCAATCAGATTCGTTTCAGCGTTTCCGATCACCCAGCAGTTGTACCCAGATTTGGTAACAGCGCTTTCTTCATACCCGATTACTTTCCCGGTGAAGCAACTTTCCTTGCCCTCAACACAGTCCAGATAGACCATGCCGTCAGCAATAGTTACTGCTTCCCGAAGAAATTCAGGAATACTTTCGAAGTTGGTTACACGGAATGCGTCCTTTTTCTGACCAGCCTGCTTGTGAATGCGAATGTGTTTCATTGAGAATACCTCCTAAAATTTTTGTTTGCTGGAATCTACTTATATTATACCATATTATGTAAAATTTCTCAAATTTTAGTGTTTTTAAGCTTTTTTTGTTATTTATATTGACTTTTGCTTTAAATTATGTTAACATATTTATGTTTCCATTACAGAAACAAATACCCCAAAAAAATTTTTTAGGAGGTACAGCTATGTCGATCTCTACTCCGTACGGCATTTCGTACAACATCCATGGTCACAATGGGTACAACGGGTCCGAGCGGATTCCTCATGTTCACATTATGTGCCAGGGCCGTCGCATCTCTGTTTCCCTGCAGGACGGTAGCATTATCGTCGGTAGCGGTCAGCTCGATCGCAACAAGGAACGGGAAGTCCTGAACTGGGTTTCCTCTCATTTGTACGAGTTGAAAGCCGAGTGGAACAGCAAGTCTGATCCGTACAAGTAAATTTCGGCACTCCCATCGCTTCTCGCGATGGGAGTTTCCTTATTTTTCTGCTATTATTCCGTATAATCTTCTTTTTAATAGTATCCCTTTTTCAGTTTTATATTTTCTTACATATTCATCAAATAAATCTTTTTCGATTATTGTTCTATGTTCAAATTTTTCATTGTTTATTTCTGAAAAATCGTCTATTATTGGTACTTTTAATAATAGCGCCATTAAGTCTTGTTCTGTATTATAGTATTCATTTTCCACTATTTGTACTCTTTCTATTTTTTTAAATCCTACTTTTACTAAATCTAAATAATCTTGCTCTGATATTGCTATTTTGTCATTATATGCTTGACCTCTTTTAAATATCTCTTTTATTTCTTGGCAGTCTTCTTTGTCTATTCCTTCTATTATTAGCTTGCCACCTTTTACTAAACATTCGTAGATTTGTTCTGCATTTATTACCGTATGCCTTGCTGATATTAAATCAAATGTTTCTTTAGGAAATTTCATTTCTCTACTGTCCATATAAGTAAATTTCACTCTTTTTTCTGGATATTGTTTTTGATTTTCTTTTGCTGTTTTTAACATTTCTTTTGAAAAGTCTGTTGCGATTATCATTCCTACTTCTGGATATTTCTTTAATACTCTTTCTCCTCCTCCTGTTCCTATATCTAAGCATAGTGATTTTTTCGTTGTGTTTTCTTTGATTTTTTCATAGAAATCCCAATCTGTTAATTTTTCTGTCTTACGTTTTATATAACTGAAATCCCAGTTTTTTGTTTTTTCATAATATCTTAATTCATTTTCCTGCATTTTGTTTTCTCCTTTATTTTTATATTTGGTTGTAAATCAAAAAGAACCTCCCTTCTATGAACAAGCAAAAACAACCATAATTTTGCTATGGTTAAATTTTTTGCCATTCATAAAGAAAGATTCTTAAACTCTCTTTATTTAAATTTTTATAGTATATCGCGAATGGACGAATTGAAATACTACTCTTTTATTTTAACATATTTTTTTGTTTTTATCAACTACTTTTGGTTTTGGTTGCTTTTTAACCAATTTTGTAATATTATAAATTCTTCATAATGGTTCTTGAAAAATTTTCCCTCTTGATTTAATTGTTCTGCCTCTTCTGCTGTAAACCATTTGACTTGTTCAACTTCTGATTCTTGAAGTTCTAATTTTTCTATGTTCGGTATGTCCATTTTTACATAATAATCGTCCCAAAATACTCCTGCGTTGTCTTCTCTTCCACTATAATATTTTACTATTTTATTTGGATCCAGGTCTATTCCTATTTCTTCTTTTGTTTCTGTTATAATCCCTTGTAAGCTATCTTCTCCTGATTTTGGATGTCCTCCTGTTGTTGCCCATAAACCGTTTTTTCTTTTGCTACGCTTTTGGAATAGAAATTTCCCTTCTGAGTTTTGTATGTATACTAAGACTACTGTGATGTATGAACCCTCTGGTATTTCTTCTCCTTTGTATATTGTTTTCCCGGTTAATCTTCTGTTTCTGTCATATAAATCTCTTTTTTCCATTTATTTTCTCCTCTTAGTCAAAGTACTGGCTAATTTCTTGTAAGCCGTCAAAGTTTACTTGTCTTAGTATTTCGTATACGATTATTGCTACTGAATTTGATAAATTCAAAGAACGTAGTGTTTCTCTCATTGGTATCCTTATATCTTTGTTCATATATTTTTGAAGTAAGTCTTCTGGTAGTCCTTTTGTTTCTTTTCCAAATAATACAAATACTTCTTCCATTTTACTGTAATCTACATCTGAGTAGCATCTTTTAGATTTTGTTGAAGCAAAGAACATATTGTGTTCTTCTGGTTTGTATTTTTCTAAAAAACTCTTTAATGAGTCGTGTTCTTCTATTTCTAGTTTATCCCAATAATCTAATCCTGCTCTTTTTAGATGCTTATCATTTATTTCAAATCCTAATGGATATACTAAATGAAGCTTTGCTCCTATTGCAGCACAAGTTCTTGCTATATTGCCTGTATTTTGTGGTATTTCTGGCTCGACCATTACTACATTTATTTTCATTTTATGTCCTTTCTTATAATTCTATGTAATTGTATTCTATTTTTAAGTTGTCTAGTATTTCTTTTTCTCTGTTTGTACAAGTAAATATTATTGTTTGATGTTCTTTTGCTTTTTCATTTAAATATTGAATTATCTTTTCTAATCTTGCATTGTCAAAGTATGCAAATGTTTCGTCTAGTATTATTGGAAGAGTCTCTTTTGATAAATCTTTTATCATAGATAGTCTTAGAGCTAAATATAACTGGTCAATTGTTCCTGTACTTAGCTTATTTGCTTCTATGTATTCACCTCTTGCATTTTCAATTATCATACCATTTTCATCATTTATTGCAACTTTTTCGTATTTATTGTTTGTTATCTCTTTTATTCCCTCTGAAAGGTTGTTTGTAAATTTAGGGGTTATTGTTGTCTTCATTTCTTCATATGCTTTGTTTAGATTCTCTATTGCTAAGTTTATTACTTCTTCTTTTTGCAATAGTTCTGTCTTTTTTTGCCTATCTGCTTCTAATCTTTCTTCTAAGTTTACTAAGTTGTCTAACTGTGGTAATATTGTGTTTTCTTCTATTTCTAATCCTGTTAACTTTATTTTATTTGTGTTTAGTTGCTCTTCTAATGAGTGCAAATTGTTGCTTTCTATAATACTGTTTATTTTTTCTATTGGTATCTTAGTTTGATATTTTGTTATTATCTGATTTTTGTCTTGATTTTGAGTATTTAATAAATCTGTTTTTATTTTGTTTACTTGTGCTGATATTTGCTCATTGTTGTTCTCAAGTAATAATAATTGTCCTTTTATCATTGATATTTGACTGTCTAAGTCTCTTTTTTCTTCTTCTTTGTCTTGTAGCTCTTTTGTTAAATTTTCTATCTCCTTTGCTATTTTAATTCTGTTTTCCTCTTGTTTATTTTTTTGTTCTTGAATCTCCTTTTTCTTTTTGTTTTGAGTAATTGCTAATATTATAACATCTACTATAGACAATACTAATGGAATTCCTGCTAATACGTAATTTTTTACTATTACAGCAAACACTACTGCTACTATTATTAGAGCAACTGCTATTACTAAGTATATTGATTTTTTAGAAGTGCTTTTTACTTCTTTATTTTCTTCTTGGTTTTGTTTTTTACTCTCTATTTCTGATTGTAGCTTACTAACATTTTCACCAATACTTTTTTCGATATCTCCTAGTTCTTTCATTTTATTTTTTAATGTTAATACTTTTGAAGCATTTTCTTTTATGTTGTTTTCTTTTATTTGAATTTCTTTCTTGTTTTCGTTTTCTATTAATTCATTTTCTCTTAATTCTTGTAAGATTTTTCTTTCTATTTCTAACTCTTTTATCTGATCTTTTAGTTCTTCTTTTTCAGCATCTATTCCATATTTTTTGTCTTTGTATGGTCTAATTTCTTCTATTTTTCTGTTTATTTCTTCTATCTCTTTTTCTATTATATTTATTGGTTTTTGAGTTGTTTTATTTGTTCCTATTTCATCTCTTATTTTGTCTTGTAGCTTTCCTAAAGCTTTTTTGTATGATACATTATCCTCTCCTGTTCCCGCTAGGTTAGCTATTTTTTGTATAAGAAGATTTTGCTCTTTTTCTTCTAATCTTACTTCTTGTTGCATAGAAACAACTGTTGATAAATATGTTTGTTTATCAACTCCTGTCTGCTCTACGAAAAATTTGCTTCCATCTTTTTTATCTATTTCAAAATTATCTGTAATGTCTTCTAATCTTTCATTATATATTTTAGGATTCTTTTTAGTAAAATCTCTAAATATTTCATACTGTGAATTATCATTTAATGTGTATTTTATTCTTCCAGAGAATTCACTACCTTCCCAAGGTTTGTATTTTTCGTAGTCCGACATTTCTCTTCCATCTTTTGTTTTTGATATTCCATAAAAACTATTAACAATGTAGCTTAATAACGTTGATTTCCCACTTTCATTTGCTCCATGTATAATATTTATTCCTTTATTTAAGCTAATGTCTTTGTTCTTTATGTTACCATATGCATTTATTTTTAAATTATCTATTCTCAATAGATTCACCTCTTATTTAATATATCCATACCTATTTCAAATGCTTCCAACAATTTTTGTTTTTCTTCATCATTTGCTTGATTAGTTTGGTCTAGTATTTGTTTTGCAAATAGTCCTTTTAGACTTATTTGTTTGGCTGTTTCTTCTATGTCATATTTTATTTGTGTTTGATTTCTTATTTTGATTATATTTTGTATATTTAATATGTCTAATATTTTTGATTCGTCAAAATCAAAGTTTCTTTTGCCTGTAAGTATTATTTTATAAAATTTATTTTCTTCTAAATTTTCTTCTCTTATTTTTTCTATTAAATCTTCTTCTGAATTTAATAAACTTATATCTATTTCTTTTTCTTCAAATGTTTTTTCTTTTACAGGAATAAACTTTAGCTTTAATTCTTTTTGTTCTGATATTTCTCCCTCTATTATTCCTCTTTCTCCAAGTTCATCGAATCCTAAAGACACTGTTGATCCAGGGTATACTATGTTCTGATTTTTGTAGTCATTATAGCTTTTTTTATGAATATGTCCTAGTGCAACATAATCGAAATCCAATTTTTTTAGTTCACTAGTAGCGAACGGATTATATTTTATATATTCTTTTTCTCCATCTAAACTACTATGTGTTATAAAAATATTTATTTTATTTTTATCTATTATCTCGATATCTTGTTTAGGTCTCTCCATCTGAAAATCGTTAAAGCCATAACCATAAATATCTACTCCATCACATTCTATTCTTTCAATTTTGTTTGTAAATATATGTACATTTTCATTCCATTTAAACTGTTGATAAAATGAGTTCTTTATGTTTGGATCATGATTTCCCGGTGTTATAAATATTTTTGTATCTGGTATTTCTTTAAACAAATTATTTATATATTCTATTGTTGCTTTTTTTATGTATTCTTGCTCATATAAATCTCCCGCAATAAATAAATATGGAATATTATTTTGCTTAATATATTCCACTATTTGTTTCATTACATTTCTTTGTTCTAATCTTCTCTCTGTAGCTAGATTTCCTTTTCCAGCTAATGTTACAAATGGTGCATCAAAATGCATATCTGCCATATGTATAAATTTCATCTTATCACTCTCTTTTCTTATAAATTTATATCATAGTTTCTACTTCAAGTCAATAGTTTTTAGAACATTTGTTTCCTACTAGTAGAAATATTTTTATACTATAATAAAAAGTATTCAGTCCTGATATCTCCAAGTACATTACAAAAACCAGCATTCAAAATGCTGGTTTGATTTTAATTATTATTGTTATTATCAACTGGACCAAATAGTTCATCAAATTTTGCTTCCAATTCCTTTTGCAAATCTATTGTAAACAAATCTTCTTGTTGTGGTGTTTCTTCTTCCATCGGAAGCGTTGGAGCGTCTTGATATTTTTGTACTTGTTGAGGTTTTTTGTCTAATGTAACCGTTGGCTGTGGTGTTATTGGTTCTATTTTTGGTTCAGCTATTGGTTCCACTTTAGATTCATTTTTTTTATTTTCCACTGGATCATCATCAAATAAGTCATCTAGTGATTCTATTTTTAAATCTTGCTCCTGAGTTTGTCCCTTATTCTCCACATATGGATTCGTTGGATTAAATTTTCTCCATTCACCTCTTACTCCTGAATCAAAGTTGTTATGGCTTATTGCATATTTTTGGAATTCTTTTATCATAGGCTTCCTAAAATAATAGTACTTCTTTGCCTTTATTGGTTTTAGTCCCTTTTCAAAGATTATACATAAGTCATTATCCATTCTTCTTAGTTCATCTGGAGTCATTAAAGCTCTTCCCATTACTTGGTCAGATGTACTGTATCCTTGACTGTAGAAGTTTTTATCTCTATTTGTTGATTTTGTGTCTCTTACTATTGTTGTTTCACCTAATTGTTTAGAAAAATATTCTACTGTCTTGAATGAGTTACTTCCCAAGAATACGTGAGTATCACAGTTACCCATAATTGTTTCATATGATTTCTCATATACTGCTTCTAGCTGGTCTAAGTTTTGTAATATTACACTAAATGATATTCCTCTACTTCTACTTGTTGATATTTTTTTATCAAAATCTGGAATCTGTCCAATATTTGCAAACTCGTCTAGTATAAAATATGTACGAGTCTTTAATTTTCCTCCATTTTGGTCTGCATAGTTGTACAATTGTTGTATCATTTGAGCAAAGAATATTGTTAATAAGAAGTTATATGCAGTATGTGTATCTGATGATATTACATATAATGCTGTTTTATGGTTTGCAATATCCTCGAAATTTATTGTGTTTGTTGAGGTTACTTCTGCAATTTCTTTTGAATCAAATTTTCCTAGTTTTGATTGCAATGTACTTAGTATTGAGCTATATGTTTTTTCTGATGCTATTTCGATAGATTTGAAGTTTGTTCTTGCTGGGTGATCAAATGGTAATTCGCTCATTAGTTCCGACAATAAGCTAGTTCCATTATTGTTATTTGCTGCTCTTACAAGTTCTGCACAAGATGCTAAGTTTCTTTCTTCTTCTGGCCTTGTTGCTATTAAATAGTATATTAACGCCTTTAGTAACATCTCTGCGTTATCATCCCAGAAAGGGTCTGATGATTTTCCTTCTGCTTCTTGTCCTTTTACTATTGTATGTGCAATAACGTCAACATCTACTTCACTCGTTATGTGCATTAATGGGTTGTATCCGTCACTGTTAGCGGGATTTACCAAGTTTAATACTTTTATGTCGTATCCATGTTCTTTTAGAAAACCTGCTGTGTCGTCATATAGTTCTCCCTTTGGGTCTGTAAATATGTATGATCCTAGCATTTGATATGCATTTGGTTTCGAATAGCAAGCAGATTTACCAGAACCAGAACCTCCGACTACTAGTACATTTACGTTACCCATTTTGTCTAATGGTAAATAATTATTTTCGGCTAATATAATACCTTTATTTCTACTTAGTATTCTATATTGTTCTCCACCTTGGCTCCAATCACTTGAACCGCTTTCTACATCTTTGAATTTATTTTTCGACTTCGATCTAAATACTCCTATTAAGAAGCAAACTCCAAATATGATTGTAAACCATAAAGTAGCTTTTCCAAATGTTCCTATTGAACTTGTTTGAAATGCTTTTGTTATTGATTTAAAGCTTGATATTTCACTTATTGAATTAGTTATTATCTCTTCTAAATTATGACTTTGGCTTATTGCTACTGCCATAGGCGCAATTAATACTATTTCTAGAACTATCCAAAGTACTAGAAATAGTATTACAAATTTTTTATTATCTCTAAATGCTCTCGCTAATTTATCCATATATAATCACCTTTTCTTGTGTATTATCTTTCATCTTTGTCTTTATCTTCAACTAATTTCAATGAGATTGGATTTTCTCCAACAATCTCTTCTTCATGTTCTTTCGGATTATCAACTACTTTTATTGTATATGCTTCATTTCCACCAATTACTTTATCATTTTCATCTACTTTTAAATCACTTGTGTAATTGAATGAACCCCCATTTGTCGGCTCTTTGACTTCATTATCCATTTAAGTTCCCCCTTAATTATTATCTTGTCTTATTTCAAACGCAAAATAAGACTTATATGGTTTTAATTTACATTTTCCTTTTACTTCATTTGTTTTTTTATCAAAATACAATATTGGTTTTACTTCTTCTGTTGTTTCTGGATCTATTATTGTTATTGGTCTTTGTAAATTTGGCGTATAATTAATGTCTTTATATTCTGTTTCTTGTTCAGAATACAAAGTATTAAATTTTGCTGGAGTTGGTTTTCTTGAGATTTTAACCTCGTCATTACTTAATACTCCACTATTTACTACAACTTTGTCCTTGCCAAAAGATAGAATCACTAATTGGTTTCCATTTTCTTGAGTTTTATCTACAAAAAATGTCTTTCTTGTATTACTTCCTATTAGTTCCTCTCTGCTCTTTAGACGCTCTAAAGTAAACTTTGGTGTTCCACCCTCGTTTTTATTAATTTGATAAATTACTGTATTTACATTTTGTGGATCCGTTATACTAAAGTGTTTACTACGTATTTGGTCCATTTTACACCTCTTTCTAATATGGCTTTCTTTTCCATATTTTTTCTTCCGCATACTCTTATATTATACACTATTTATAAGAATATGTCAACATTTATGTAACCTTTTATATGTCTCTTGGATTGAATTTTGATATTTTCTTAATTTCCTTATATAAATCTCTTTCTTGTTCGGAAATATTTTTTGATATCATAATTTTTACCCTAATTATAAACTTACCTCGGCCTCCCTTTGAGTCCTTGTATCCTTTGCCTTCTATTTGTATTTCTTCGTCTGTTTGAATCCCCTGTGGAATAAATACTCCTATAGTTTCATCTATTGCGTTAACACTTATCTTCGTACCAAGTACCGCTTCCCACGGACATATATTTACAGTAGTATATATGTCTGATCCAATAAGTTTATACTTCTTATCTTCCGACATATTTATCTTTATTAATAAATCACCATTTTTTCCGCCATTTTTCCCTGGTCTACCTTGTCCCATTAGTCTGATTTTTTCACCGTTTCTAATGCCTGCCGGAATATTTATCTTAAAGGTTTTCATTTTTCCTTCTACTGTTCTTAATGAAATTGATTTTGTTAAACCAAAAAAGCCTTCAATAACAGAGATCTGTACTTCTGTTTCTACGTTTTCTCCTTGTTCAGGATTTTTTTCCTCTTTCTTAGTACTCTCTTGCTCTTTTTCTTTTTTGTTTCCTAAACCAAACAATACACTTAATAATTCTTGACGAGTTACTTTTCTCTCTTTATTTTGCTTTGCCTTATTTTTACGTCTGCCTATATGAGAATTCCACATCCTGTCGTATTTTCTTCTAGTGGATTGATTTGTTAAGATTTTATATGCTTCATTTATGTCCTTAAATCGTTCTTCGGCACTTTTGCTACCTACATTTACATCTGGATGATACTTCTTTGCTTGTTCTCTATATGCTACTTTTATATCATCTATAGTTACTTTTGACGATTCTAGGCCTAATATTTTATAATAGTCCTTAAAAACCATTTGACATCCTCCAATATTATGGTGTTTGTATTATATCACAATATTTTTTGTATTGGAATACAAAAGCTAGATTTTTATAAAAAAATCTAGCTTTAATTTTAAATTTTAGAATTTTTAATTATTAAATGATTTCTTGTATCAATTACATCTGTTTCTATTAGTTTTCCTTTTTCTATTAATGACTTAATATTTGCATCTATTATATATAATACAGTTTTATCTAAGTCCTTTTTCGCAAGTTTTCTCTCATACTCTATATCATAGTCTTCTGGCTCTCTATTCATTTCTATCTTGTCTGATACATACACAATTTTTGCCAAAGTATCCATCTCTGGACTTGTTGTAGTATGATACCTTATAGCATCTTCAACCTGCTTGTCCACATTGTATTTCTTTTTTGCAATATCAGCTCCTATTTTTCCGTGTAATAGTGGAAAACTTGCTCTTTCTATTTCATTTATTTCGATCTTGTTTTCTTCTACATATTTGAACATTTCTTCTTTTGGCATTTCTTTTGCAATGTCGTGAAGAAGTCCTGCTATTTGTGCTTTTTGTACATCTACTCCATATATTTGCGCAAGCTTAGCACACATTTCCATTACTCCAATCGAGTGGATGTATCTTCTCTCAGATAAAGTTTCTTTTAAATCTTTTTTTATTGTGTCTATTAGTTCCAATTTATTTCTCCATTTCTATCAATTTATCTAATACTTCCGAGTATGCTATCCCAGAGTGTTCCCATAATTTTGGATACATACTTATTTGTGTAAATCCTGGCATTGTATTTATTTCATTTATATAGATTTCATTATTTTCTTTGCCAACAAAGAAATCTACTCTCGCTAGACCGCTTCCATTTACTGCTTTAAATGCTTTTATTGCTATTTTTCTTATCTTTTCTGAAGTATTTTCATCTATATTAGCTGGTATTATTACTTTTGATGCTGCATTTTTGTATTTTGAATCATAATCATAGAATTCATCCGCAGATATTATCTGTCCTACGCAAGAAGCTTCTACATCATCTGTTCCAAGAACTGCACATTCTACTTCTTTTCCGTCTATTCCTTGTTCTATAAGGATCTCTACATCAAATTCTCTAGCTGTTTTTATACCCTTTATTATTTCTTCTTTATTTTCCGCTTTTGATATTCCTACTGATGATCCAGAATTAGATGGTTTTATAAATACAGGATATTTTAAATTTTTCTCAACTATATCTGCTATTTCTTCCAATTTTACTCGTTTGTAGTCCAATTTGTCGTTTATATATTCATACCTATTTTCATCTTTTCTATTAGCTTTTATTACAATATATTTTGCTTGTTTTAAATCAGCTCTTTCAAATATATATTTAGCATAAATTTTGTCCATACAAATACTTGATGCTAAAACCTTACATCCCACATAAGGCAATTTTAGCAATTCTAATAATCCTTGTATTGTTCCGTCTTCTCCATATAGTCCGTGTAATACCGGAATTATTATCTCTTGTTCTTTTAGTTTTTCAAATACATTATCAATTTTCTCAAGTTCTTGTGGTTTTTCGTCTATTTTAAATATTTCGATTTGTTCTACTGGTTTAGTATATAGGTACCATTCTCCATTTTTTGCTATGTACATTGGACAAATTTCATATTTTTCCTTATTTAAGTTTTTTATCACAGAACTTCCTGAAACAACTGATACTTCGTGTTCTGTCGATTGTCCTCCAAAGACAACTCCCACCTTGATTTTTTCCATATAACCTCCTTAAAGCTATAAAGCTTTTACTATCTCCTCAAAGTTCATATAATGAGAAGCTTTTACAAGAACAACATCATTAACTGCTAGTATTTTCTTTAATTTATCAATTGCGTCTTTTAAGTCATCAAATGAATATGTTTTTTCTACTCCATTTTGTTTAGCTGTTTCTGCTATTTGCTTTGCTTCTGTTCCTACAGTTATTAGTATGTCAACTTTGTCTTCTGCCACCACTTTTCCAACTTTCTCGTGCAGCTCTTTTGAATATTCTCCGAGTTCTCCCATATCTCCTAGTACTGCTATTCTTCTCTCTCCTTGTATTTTGCTTAAACAATCTAGCGCAGCTTTCATTGAATCATAATTAGCATTATAACAGTCATTTATTATTGTATAACCATATTCTGATTTTTGAATGTCTAACCTCATTTTAGTAAGTTCGAATTCTTTTATTCCTTTTGCAATCTTTTCCATTGGTATATCTAATATTTTTCCTATACTAATAGCTGCTAGACTGTTATAAACAAAGGCTTCTCCTCTAACTGGAACTTCTACCTTACTTTCTCCATTTAATTTATAATTACTTCCTTCTTCAGAGTAGTTTACATCTTTTGCCATATATGTACTTGTATTATTTATTCCATATGTAATTACATTGTATTTTTTGTTTTCAGATTGCCATTTATGTAGTAAATCATTGTCATTGTTTATTACAACATAGCCACCTTCTTTTGGAAGTCCTTCTAATATCTCTAATTTTGCTTTTAATATGTTTTCTCTTGATCCTAGATTCCCTATATGAGCTGTTCCAACATTTGTAATCACTGCAATTGTTGGTTTTGCAATATTAGTTAAATAGCTTAACTCTCCAAAATGATTCATTCCCATTTCTACAACTAGTGCTTCGTGGTCTTTTAGTCCTAATATTGTAAGTGGCATTCCTATATGATTGTTTAAATTTGCCTGTGTTTTTAATGTATGATATTTCTGTGATACAACACTATAAATGATGTCTTTTGTACTAGTCTTTCCTACACTTCCTGTTACAGCTATTACTGGTATATCATATTTTTTTCGTTTTAGTTTTGCAATTTGTCCTATTGCTTTTATTGTATCTTCTACCTGTATTACAAATTTATTAGGTGTTCTTTTTATTTCTAAACCTTCTATTTTATTAATTATGCATCCTGCTGCTCCTGCATTTATTGCTTCTTCGTAGAATTTTCCACCATCATATTTTTCACCTTTAAATCCTACATATATATCTCCTTGGTTTATTTCTTTTGTGTTTCTTGCGAAATTTTCGCATACCTGATTTTCATCTCCATATACGAGCTTTCCCTTTGTAACGTTTATTATATCTTTTACGGTTATCTGTGTATTCATAATTTGCCCTCCAACTTTTTTTATTATTATATTCCTACTGTAAAAAATTTGCAATGAATTTTGGTATAAAATAAAGAGAGGCTTGCCCTCTCTTTGCTATTTGTTTGTTGTTCTGTTTGCCATTTCTATTGCTTTTGATACCATATTACCACAAGTTTTTGATGATACATTTCCCCAGCTTCCGTCTTGTTTTACTTGTTCATATACTCCTAATTCTTTTGCAATTTCTTCTTTTAAATTTTCAGACATTAATTTTCTTTTTGTCATCTTTCTGTCCTCCTATAAATTTAATTGTTATTATTTTTTGCTTTTTTTATTTTTTAATTCTAGAAGTTTATTGTATTAATGTGTTAATGTTCCATCTGGAGTATTCACAATTACTAAAATGTCTTCTTCTTTTCCTGTTTGCGCATTTATATAAACTAAAAATTCATTGTCTTCTACTTTTCCTTTGAATTCCCAACATAATATTTCTGTTTTCCATTTTGTTGGAATGATTGCCAAATTTTCACTTTGTATTTCTAATTGTTTATTTAAAACTTTTTTCGCATCTTCTTTTGTGATTAAATTAGTTGGTATATCTCTTGTATGATGAGAGTTTAAATATCCTGTTGTTTCTATTCCTAAAACGCTTCCATCATCTAATGCAACCTTTAGTTTTATCAAATCTGGATACATTACTACTGTTTCGCCATTTTCTGCCGTTTGAGAATATGCGTAATTAATCGTGACAACGCCATTTTGTTTTAGATAATAAGTCTCTTTCATATCTTTATAGCCATGTGCATCTAAGAATTGTTTTCCTATCTCGTCTGCTTTTTCTTGAGAAATTGTTTCTGCATTTACATTTTTATTATAATTTGCAAATATTATATGTCCACCTTTTTTTGCCACTGATATTGTTGCATTAATGTCTGAATCTTTCATTTTTACTGAAAAATCAAATGATGGTATTTCTGCATTCTCTGAATATCCATTCGAATTAATATTTTCTATTTTATCTTCTCCATAGAATTCTTTCACTATGTTTTTAGCTGTTTCTTCATCAATGTCGTCCCCTGTCAATCCTTTTTTCTCAACTGAAGTCATATGCTCTGAAAAAGCTCCATCATATATAAGTCCTGAATACTCGTGGAAATTTTCTTCTAGACTAGAAAAACTGTCTTGTGAAATGTTTGTTACTTGCGTTGCAAATACATTATTTCCTTTTCTAGTTAATTCTCCCCATTTTATTCTTCCTTCATTTAGGTCTGCCGATAATTGATTTAAAGAATTTTCTAATTCCACACTATATGTGTGTAATTTTTTTATGTTGTCAAAGTCCTCTTGTGAGAGTGTTTCTCCCTTAATATTTTTTCTTGATAAAGAATAACTATAATCACTTACCTGATTTAAAAATTTTGAAGTTTTTTCGAGTTCATTACTGCTTATTGGTAGTTGTGATAAATACGTTTGTGCAATTCCCGCTTCTCTCCAAACATTTGTCAATGTTTCCGCTCCGTGTTCAGGAGTTGTTGATATTAGTGCTTTTGCTAAATATGTTTCAACATTTTGAACATAATCAACTAACTCAAAGAAAGACATATTATAGCTGTTTTCTACTGCTACCATATATTTATGATTTTGTTGATAGGCATAATATCCTACTGCACCTACAATTGCAACTGCTAATACTATTGCAATAATTATTATTGATTTTTTATTATCTTTCAAAATAAATCCCTCCATTATTTACAAAATCTATGTTTTCCTATTGTTTTAATATGTGGTCTTGACCAAATCCACTTATTTGTCGCTGTATCCGGATTAAAATAATATATCGCTCCTCCAGTTGGATCCCAACCATTTAAAGCATCTCTTGCCGCTTTTACCACAGTAGATTCATCTTCTAGAGCTACATTTATTTGTCCATCTGATACTGCTGTAAATGCTCCTGGTTGATATATTACTCCTGATATTGTATTTGGAAAATTTGAAGCTTTTACTCTATTTAATATAACTGCCCCGACTGCAACTTGTCCTTCGTAAGGTTCTCCTCTTGCCTCACCATTTATTGCTCTCGCCAACAATTGAACATCTGATGTTGTTCCAGAGTTACTAGCTGCCACTGCTTTTTCTGTAAATAAATTCTTAGAAAACAAGTTTCCAATTAATACAACACTTAAAATTACAATTATTGAAAAAATTATTTTTAATGTTTTTTTCATCAAGATCTCCTTTTTGCAATACATATTTTTAATATTATTGGTAAGTTTTCTAAATTTATTCATTTTACTTTTATTTTTTTGTATATTATGATAGAATTTGTTTAATTAAAATTGTAATACATTTATATAGAAAGGAACGAATTTTTAAATGAAAAAAATTTTGTTATTTTATGCATCTTTTGGTGGTGGGCATTTATCTGCAGCAAATTCAATAAAACAATGTATTGACGAAAATTTTTCTGATTGTGAAACGAAATTAGTTGATTGTATGTTATATGTTAATAAACCGATAAACGCTATTTCTACTACAGCTTATAAAGAAATGGCAAAGAAATTTCCTTGGGTTTGGGGTGATATTTATGCTCATACTCAAAAAGGACCACTTGCCAGAATCAGCTCAACTTCAAATAATTTAATGGCTAAAAAATTATTAAAATTATTAAAAGAATATCAACCCGATATTGTTATCTCAACTCATCCATTCGGAAGTCAAATGGTTAGTTATCTAAAGAGAAAGGCTTTAATTGATTGCAAGCTTGCAACAATTTTGACTGATTTTGCACCTCATGAGCAGTGGCTAATTGGTTCTGATTATGTTGATTACCTTTTTGTTTCTCACGAGAAATTAAGACAAGAATTAATAAATACTGGAATAGATTCAAACAAAGTTTTTGCGACTGGTATTCCTTTATCTAATAGATTTTTAATGCATTATAATAAAGAAGAAATAAAGCATTCATTCGGATTAGACTTAAACAAAAAGGTTATATTGTTTTTTGGTGGTGGAGAGTTTGGACTTGGTCGTGAAGTAACAATAAAAATATTGTCTGCTTTTATTCATCATAGAGGAAATCATCAAATTGTGGCAATTGCTGGGAAAAATGAAAAAATGCGTGAAGAATTCAATTTTTTAGTGGAACAAGAAAATGCTGAAGATTTTGTAACTGTACTCTCTTATACTCATCAAGTTCCAGAACTTATGAGTATATCCGATTTAGTTGTCACAAAACCTGGTGGACTTACTTCTACAGAGAGCCTATCTTCTGGCTTGCCAATGGTTTTAATTAACCCTATTCCTGGTCAAGAAGAAGAAAATGCTGAATTTTTAGAAAATTC